>ENA-ORDA01002723-ORDA01002723.1-marine-metagenome-genome-assembly--contig:-NODE-2723-length-13144-cov-2.179307_pt1 | contig 13144 bp, 14 predicted proteins | sample MGYA00237778_ERZ508506 | MGnify/ENA primary metagenome ERZ508506 (study PRJEB26177, sample SAMN06267891) | marine metagenome | isolation source: Monterey Bay, California, USA | place: Pacific...
TAGAGTCGGTAAGTTAGTGCTTACTTCTTTTAAAGACTATATGTAGATAAAAATACGGTGCAGGGAAGGAGCCTGCAAGCCACCCTGCAGTCTTGCGTGGGTGGCCTCTCGTCCGGTAGCGATGTTTCGGCTGTTTACTTGCGCTTCTAAACCGCGGGACTTTAAAGGGCCTCTGACGACGTTTAATCGATTAGGCTTTGCCGAGACTGCGGGCCTTGTGGCCTTGGAAGTTTTCGCCCTTAGCGCCGTAACCGGTCAGTTGCGGGTCCTCACCGCGTAGGGTGGTTAGGGCGCGGTGGACTTGGTGCGCCTGCCGCCGGACCTGAATGCCGTTATGCTGATTGTTACTCAAACACGCATCGGTGAGGGTCATCACCTCTAGGCGCAGTTGATCGAGCGCGCCAGAGGGGTCACACCATTCAAAGATCTCCCGCGTGCTCGCCTGCGGCATTTGTTTCTTCAAATGCTCGACAACCGTTTTGCTCTGCTGGAGGTACTTCTCAAGGTCTGCCATGAGAGTTTGTTTTTCGTTTGCGAGCTTAAACAGGGTTTCGCTCTGCCGATTGTTTAAGGCCGTGCGCTCATCTTGAATGCGCGCGTCGAGGGTTGTCAGCAACCCTTGCTGCGCAGACAACAAGTTCGCCAGCGCAGTTCGAAACTGATGAGGTTCAAATTGGTTCATAAGGCACTCCTGATATAAGGGGCGCCGATACTTCAGGTTAAAGCAGTTCCTGTTCCTGCTGGATCAGTTTCTCTGCAATTTTTGCCACATCGATTTGGAAAGATCCGTTCTGCACCTGCTCCTTAATTGAAGCAACGCGCGCTTCATCAGAGCCAGACAGGTTTGAAAGCTTCTTTTCCATTTCAATAAGGTCTTCCGCAGCACTGGTCACGGTGACCGTATCGGTCCTCGTAGTCCGATTGGTTGAATCTGCCGCCGCCTCAGCCTTGAGGGGCTTTTGCATCAGCGACTGGGTGACCCCAGTCTGAGTTGGCTTAATTTCTATGGCCATTTCAAGTCATTCCTATCGTTGTGCCGCCAAAAGATTTCTAGGCGTACCGTTGTTATCGACATTATTTCACAAAACTTTAGTTTTTTTTACCACTGCAAGACAGCAACACTGCCATTGGCCTGTACTTCGCCTTGAATCGTGCGTTTTGAGGCGATATTTTGGACCCGAATCTGCTCGCCAATGGCGCCATCCTGCAGCGCCTTGCCGGTCATGCGGACCATAAACTGATCATTCCCTGCCTCGATCACGGTTTGCTCGCCGCGTTTTATGATGACGGGCGCCTCGAGCATGCTGTGCTGGAGCTCCGTACCCTCTCTTAAAGGGCGTTTTAGCGCCGTACCGATGGCTTCTTCAAGATGATTAATGATCGGTAAGTGTCCCGGCGCACGTTGCACGATGAGTTCTTGCAGGTCTCGTTCGTTTAAAATAGATCCGCGGGCGAGGCTTCGATTAACCCTCACCACGGTGATATCCGAGGTCACCGTGACCGGTACATAAATCGACCAGGAGATTTGAGTCTCGCACGAGACTTTCATGGTCAGCCGGCCGCCTCGAAAGGATCGATTAGCCGGTTCTGCAATTAGCGGGCCTGGACAGGCTGCCAGTCGAACCCGATTGTCGAGTTTACTGCCACTAATTTTGGGGTTCGACAAGGCGCTGATCTCGGGTAATCGCATCACCCCCTCTTGCGCGGCGGCAAAAATAGAATCGCGAGATTCAAAGCCGGTGCGATTGCCGTAGCTTGGCGAAAACGTGGCCGCTGCGGTTGCCAAAACCAGAAAGCGCGTCAATGTTTTGACGAAGCGGTTGTTGTTGATTGTCTGCGTCTGACCTGAATCTATCGTTTTCATGTCGTTAACCTATTGAAATAAAACATGTATTTAATCTCTTCGCTGAGCTTGTTGTCCTGCAAAGGTCACCAAACTGATCTATATCAATACAATTTGCATGCCAACCTATCAGCTTGGGGCGCTGTCTTCGGATTTTGAGAGGACATTCGGCGAGCGGGCGCACGCTTTTGAGGACCGTAAACCCGGGTTTACCGGTTTGCAGCAATGGCTCGCGCTAGGCTGGCCAGTCTGGCTTGGGTCATGAGTCGCCTAGGTCACAGGGCTATTGCCGTGCTCGAGCGCGGTAAGCTTGGGCTTTGGCGGATTATCAGTGCCCCGGCTCGACAGGGTTCGCTTCCGCGGGTGAGGTCAAATGCTATAGCCCGAGAGGGCTAAACGATAACAGGTGGCGAATGAGAGCCGAAAACCGAGAACCGGTAACCCAGAACCCAGAACACGCCTTGTGTCAGAGTTCAAAGACCGCTTGGGTCGGGGTTCTAGTCAAAAGTCATGCGGACAATGATGGTACTGGCCGCGCAGCATGGCATCTCGCGCGGTCTTTTTTAGTGAACGTGTTGGCTTGCGTTCAACGCGCGAGGTTCTGGGTTACCCTGGCTCAAAACCAAAGCGGGTGTAATCGCCAATCCCAAGCGCTCTATTACTGTCTCAAAGCGCCAAGGCTTGCCTGTTCCAGTCATGATGTTGTGATTGGTGTTTACAGCATTTGAAACGGGACCTTGTGCGATAACGCTCGAGCGCCAATCGCCAAGCTCTGGACGCAAGCGCGAACCGGTCAAGGCGCGCCTGCGCCAACCTTGCTGCGCTGACGTCAGTCGCGATATTGATACCTGAGGTCCCAGCGATGGCGCCTGGGCGCCTAGAATCTGTTAAGCCATAACCTTGGCGGGTGAACGCAGCGCCGCAGCGTGGTCGTTGTATAAAAGGCCCCAAGCCCGTTATCGGTAATCCAGCAGAACACCGTCGATAAAAGACGATCAGGTTGACCCGATCTGGGGGTATTCATCATCTGCTGATCCTGCGCGGCAACGAGCCCGTTAGCCAAGGCGATCCATGGATGATGACCTGGCCGTGATCTGTTTGGGCGTTGATTGCAGAGCGCGTCATAAGAGCGCGTCTTAGACGAAAGCAGCGGCAGACCATCTCGTTTCTGACACACAACGACAGACCTTTAAGGCAATTCAAGCCCTCAAAAGCGGGCATTTTGCCGCATTGCTCGCGTCGAATTCTGGCGGCTTTGATCGAGCACCAAATTTTTGACGGTTACCGGCAACTGCCCTGGGAAAACCGGCAAGAATTGCCTTAAGACGTATTGCCGCAGCGCCGCAATATCACTAAGCGATTGTTTTTATTGAATAAAAAATTCTGGCACGGTGGTTGCGTTAGAGATAGGCAACTAAGACAAAGCCCGAGAGGGGTTCACCGTGAATTGGATCGATAATGTACTCAATGGCCACACCACCGCGCTGAAGATGCAATCAGGGCGCGCTGAAGTGCTTGCGGGCAACGTGGCGAATTCTGATACCCCCGGGTTTAAGGCCCGGGACATCGACTTTAAAACGGAGTTTGAACGACGTTTGAGCGGCAGTACGAGCGGTCTAAACATCACTAACTCAAAGCATTTGGGCATGGATACAAGCATGAATTCGCAGATCTTATATCGAGTGCCGCAAAGCTTTAAAGAAAACGGTAATACGGTCGAGGGCGAGGCAGAGCAAGCGGCGTTCACCAAGAATGCAATTCAGTATCAAGCCAGCATTCAGTTTCTCAGCTCCAAGATTCGGGGTATGAAACTGGCGCTGAAAGGAGAGTAATCGTGAGTTTAATGAATGTTTTTGGGGTGAGTCACTCAGCGCTTACGGCGCAATCGGAACGACTGAACCTTATCGCTGAAAACTTGGCCAATGCCGAGGTCCAGTCGGGTGAGCCAGAAACAGCTTACAAGGGTCAGTACCCATTGTTTCGGTCGGTTCTGCAGGCCCAGCAGGGTGATGGCACTGGCATGGGCGTGAAGCTTGAGGGAACCGTTGAAGATACTCGCGCGGCGAGAAGCTCTTACGAGCCGGGTAACCCACTGGCCGATGACGAGGGCTTTGTGTACATGTCTAACGTCAATTCGGTTCAGGAGATGGCCAACATGATGCAGGCCACACGGTCATACCAGACCAATGTGGAAATGATGAATACCGCGAAGCAATTGCTGATGCGGACACTGACCCTCGGTCAATAAGGAGCCACAAGATGACAATTAGTTCAGTTCATCAGTTATTGGGTATGGGCGATCCGACCCAAGAAACCTTTAAAGGACGCGGTAAAAGCGAATTAGGCCAGGCCGATTTCTTGGCGCTGATGGTGGCCCAGCTTGAAAACCAAGATCCAACCAAGCCCATGGACAACAATGAGTTTCTGTCACAGATGGCGCAGTTCAGCATGGTTAACGGCATAGAAGACCTTAATGGCAGTTTCAGTTCCGTTTCGGAATCTGTTCTAGGCTCCCAAGGCTTACAGGCTGCAACGCTTTTGGACCGTCAGGCGATTGTCGAAACTGACAGTGCTGATTTTGATGGTGTGGCGCCGGTCCAGGGTTTGATCGATCAGCCTGAGCCGATGAGTCAACTAGCACTTCAAATACGCGATATCCAGGGCTCGTTGGTGCGATCAATATCAATCGATCCGAGCAGTGCCAAGGAAGTTTCTTTTGAATGGGATGGTCGTGATGAAAATGGTAAGGCGGTTGAGGCGGGGAACTATTACTTTGCCGCCGCTGGCGCAGCGAACGGTCAGCTCCGGAATTTACCGGTTGCGATGGCGAATCGAATCGAGAGCGTGAGCCTCGATCAGACGACCCAAAAGGTGACCCTGAATTTAGCCAATGGTCGCACAGCGAGCTTGGATGAGGTTCGAGAATACCGTTAAGCGGTGAACAGTAATTTTATTTCAATTTATTTTAGGGAGTTAACACATGGCTTTTGATACTTCAGTCTCGGGGATTCTAGCGGCATCAGCGGATCTCGGTATTATTGGTAATAACATCGCAAACAGTTCCACGGCGGGTTTCAAAGCCTCTCAGGCTGAATTTACCGATATCTACGCGGCCAGCTTGCTGGGAACGCCGGGTACGGCGATTGGTCAGGGTGTGGCGCTCAACTCAGTGACCCAGGATTTCTCCCAAGGCAATATCGAATTCACGAATAACTCACTGGACCTTGCCATCAATGGCTCAGGCTTTTTCACCCTGAGTGATGGCGGTGTTTCGACCTACAGTCGAGCCGGCGCGTTTCAGCTGGATCGGGATGGCTTTATTGTGAATGCTTCTGGGCTGCAGCTGCAGGGCTATCCAACGGACGATGAAGGCAATTTGGTTGGTGAGTTAGGGCCGTTGAAATTATCAACCGCCTTGGTTGATCCAAAAGGCACGGGCGAAGCATCCTTAACGGCGAACTTGGATTCACGAGATTTGCCGGCTGAGCCTTGGAACCCGGATGGCGCCGGCGGCACGTTGAATGGCTTCGCCGTGCCGCCCGTGTTGCCTAAGTCAGATCAATTTAACGCCTCAACGTCGTTAACCGTTTATGATGGATTGGGTAATCCCCATGTCTTGAGTCTGTACTTCGCGAAAGGCGCAGACGATAACACTTGGGAAGCCCGAACTGCGATCGATGGCGTTGAAATTGGCGGCGCCACAACCATTCCATTTGAGGCCAACGGTCAGTTGGGTGAGGCAAACAAGCCCCTTTTATTAAATATCGCTGATTGGCAGCCTTTGAACGCTAATGGGATCGGCAATGGCGCCCCAGTTCAGGCCTTTTCGGTTGATTTATCGAGCTTTACCCAGTTTGGCGCGTCCTTTGCTGTGAGTACGGTTCAGCAGGACGGTTATACAACCGGTCAGTTGCGCGGACTTGAAATCGATGACACGGGCGTACTGTTTACGCGGTACACCAACGGTCAGTCTAGGCAACAAGGCCAAATTGCAGTCGCAAGCTTCACCAACCCGAATGGCTTGCAGCCCGTAGGCGACACGTCCTTTGTTGAAACTTTTTCGGCGGGCTCGCCCACTGTTACAACTCCAGGATTAAGTGGCACGGGGCTTTTGCAGTCCGGTGCGCTTGAATCTTCAAACGTTGAGATCACCTCGCAGCTGGTCCGAATGATTGTTGCCCAGCGAAACTTCCAAGCGAATGCGCAGATGATTCAAACCGAAGACGCGGTGACGCAAACCGTCATCAATCTTCGATAAGACTGATCGACCAGGAGTCTAGAACGTGAGCAAATTATTAGAATTGTCGGCTATGGGGGCACGGGAAACCATGCTTGCGCAGGCAATGAACTCTCACAATCTTGCGAACGCAAGCACGCCAGGGTTCCGAAAAGACTTGGCGGTTTATGCGGGTACGAATGCCGCTAACGGGCTTAAAAGTGGCGTGGACCTGTCGCCGGGTACGGTGCAATCCACGGGTAATAAACTCGATGTGGCGATCGATGACTCGACAGCGGGAAGCGAAGGCTATTTTGTGATCGAGGCGCCCGACGGCTCGGATGCGTATTCTCGGCGCGGTGATTTACGGCTGGACCCAGATGGCTTCTTGGTCAATGGCTCGGGGCAGTTTGTTTTAGGTGAGGGCGGACGAATTGCCATCCAGCCCTATAGCGAAATCGAAATTGGCGGCGACGGCACCATCTCGATTCAACGTCTGGGCGCGTTGCCGAATGCGTTGCAACGAGTTGAGCGACTGCGCTTGGTCAGTCTGGATGAAGACCAGTCGATGGTGAAGGGCGAGGACGGGTTGCTGCGCGTGGAAGGCGGTGAGGAAGCCATTTCGAACCCGCGAGTGCGCGTTGTTTCTGGCGCGCTCGAGACCAGTAACGTCAATCCCATTGATTCGTTGGTTCAGATGATTGATCTGGCCCGAAAATTTGAAACCCAGGTCAAGCTGATGCAATCCTCTGAGGAAAATCAGCAGTCACTCGACCAAATATTACGCTTCTCGTAAGCACCCTTTTTAGGAGTAGAGCAACATGAACCAATCACTATGGATCGCAAAAACCGGCCTGGATGCTCAGCAAACCAAGCTGACCACGATTTCCAACAACCTTGCGAACGCGAGTACGGCCGGATTTAAGCGATCGCGGGCGGTGTTTGAAGATCTGCTCTATCAAAACGTCCGGCAATCGGGCGCGCAATCGTCCCAGGATACGACCTTGCCATCGGGCCTCATGCTGGGGTTGGGGGTGCGGACCGTTGCAACCGAAAAACTGTTCAGCCAGGGCAACTTGGTCGAAACGGGTAACGCTTTTGATGTGGCGATTGAAGGCCGAGGCTTTATCCAAGTCTTGATGCCGGATGGCTCGGAAGCCTATACCCGGGACGGCTCTTTCCAGATTGATAATCAGGGCCAGCTGGTGACCTCCAGCGGCTATGTTGTGCAACCCGCGATCACGGTGCCAGAAGGCGCGCAGTCGGTCAGCATTGGCTCTGACGGCACCGTGTCAGTGGTCACACCGGGCTCGGCGATCGCGACTCAAGTGGGCAATGTTCAGCTCACCGACTTTATCAACCCGGCGGGTCTTATGCCGATGGGTAAGAATTTGTATGTTGAAACGGGCTCGAGCGGCACGCCTCAGGCGGGTAACCCGGGGGTTAACGGGTTGGGCACGATTATGCAGGGCTTTATTGAAAGCTCGAATGTCAATGTGGTTGAAGAATTGGTCAACATGATCGAGACCCAGCGGGCTTACGAGATCAATAGCCGGGCCATCTCAACCAGCGATCAAATGCTGCAGTTCATCACGAATAACACTTAATCGATTGAATCGAGAACGCATTATGAATCATCCACTTTTCTTAATACTGGTTGTCGCGGCGCTGACCGGTTGTGCCGGGCATCCTAGGCTCGAGCACCCGCGTTACGCACCAACGATTGTGCCGGCGGTGGTCAATGAGAGCCCGGCAACCCGGGGCAGTTCATTGTACTCAACGGCCACAGAAGTCATGTTGTTTGAAGATGTCAAAGCATCTCGGGTGGGCGATATTGTGAGCGTACTGCTTGCCGAGCGAACCAACGCCTCTAAAAGCAATGACTCGAGCGTGACGAAATCCAATGAGGCCACTATCGGTAACCCAATATTGGGCGGCGAGCAGCGCGACGTATTGGGCTCATTTCGGGGTTGGGATTTCAACTTAGGCTTTGGGTTAGAAAGCGACCAAGCCTTCTCCGGCGCGGGCGCCAGCAACCAAAGCAATCAGTTGAGCGGCACCATCGCGGTGACCGTGATTGAAGAGTTGCCCCGGGGCAACCTGATTATTCAAGGCGAGAAGTGGATCAGCCTGAACCAGGGCAGTGAATACATCCGCATTCGGGGCATCGTTCGAAAAAGCGATATCTCAAGCGCCAATACCATCTTGTCGACTCAGATTGCCGATGCCCGCATCGGTTACGGCGGCACGGGTGCGCCTGCAGATGCCAGCAAGATGGGTTGGTTGTCACGATTTTTTAATTCAGCACTACAGCCGTACTAAGCGGTTAGGACATCTGTTATGAAAAGCTTTTTCAACGGTCGCGCGCTACGGGTTTTGCCAAGACTACTGCTAATCACCGCGGTGTTTTCAGCATCAACCGCTCAGGCTGTGCGGATCAAGGATGTCGCGGATATCGCCGGCGTGCGCACCAACCACTTGATTGGCTATGGTCTCGTAGTGGGTTTACCCGGTACTGGGGACAAAACCACTCAGGCACCCTTTACGGTTCAGAGTTTGAAGAACATGTTGCAACAGTTGGGCGTGACCATTCCAGCGAACGTAAATCCCCAGTTGAAAAATGTCGCTGCGGTGGCGGTGCATGCAGACTTGCCGCCCTTTGCCAAGCCCGGACAGATGATCGATGTCACGGTATCGTCCTTGGGTAACTCTGAAAACCTGCGCGGCGGCACGTTGCTGATTACGCCGCTGAAAGGCGTGGATGGCCAAACTTACGCGATTGCGCAGGGTAATTTGGTTGTTGGCGGCTTTATGGCCAGCGGCGGTGATGGTTCATCCGTCACGGTTAATACACCGAGCGCAGGCACGATTCCCAATGGCGGCCAGGTTGAGCGCGCGGTTGAAAGCGCGTTTGTGACGTCCGATACCTTGCAGCTGGATCTGAAAAAGCCCGATTTTACGACGGCGCAGCGTTTGTCTGATCGCATTAATGAGGCCCTAGGGCCCGATACGGCGCGCACCATCGATGGCGCTTCCGTGCGCATTATGGCGTCGCTCGACACCCGCTCAAAAGTGGCGTTGATGTCCACCCTTGAAAACTTAGAATTCACCCCAGGCACCGCGCCCGCGCAGGTAATTGTCAATGCGCGCACCGGCACCGTTGTCATCGGTGACCGGGTGCGGATCACGCCCGCGGCCGTGACCCACGGCAGCTTAACGGTGTCCATCAGTGAAAGGGCCAATGTGTCTCAGCCGGGCCCCTTTGGGCAAGGCGGACAAACGGCGATAACACCAGAATCTACCGTGCAAACCGAGCAAGAGACCAACCCCATGTTTGTATTCGACGCCGGCGTAACCTTGAATCAGCTGGTGCGCGCGGTGAACGAAGTCGGCGCAACCCCAAGTGATTTGATTGCCATTTTAGAGGCGCTGCAACGCTCCGGCGCGCTCGAAGGCGAATTGGTCATTATATGATGTCCAATAATCCCAATACCGCACTGGTTGCTGGCAATGGCTCGCAGTACCACGATCTGAACGGCTTAACGGACTTGAAGCGGACGTCCAGGGACGACCCGGATGCGGCAATCGATGAAGTCGCGACGCAGTTCGAGTCGATGTTCATTCAAATGATGCTGAAAAGTATGCGCGAAGCCTTGCCCAAGGACGGTTTGTTCTCAAGCAACGACATGGACACCTATACCGAGATGGCGGACCAACAGATTGCCGTCAACCTGGCCGAAAGCGGCGGCATTGGTTTAGCCGATGTCATTGCGCGCCAGCTACGCCCGGCGGTAAGCGTGTCCGAGCTGAAGAAAAATGATGCCCTACAGCAGTACCAGCTTGAAGCGGGGCAGCGTCCAGGCCTTGAAATCAAGCCAATAACTAATTCTGCGCCCATAAAGCCTGCACTGAGTTGATGCCATGCCAAGCGTATTAAATGTAGCGACCTCCGGCCTGTTGTCCATGCAAAAAGCCTTGGCAACCACAGGCCATAATATTGCCAACGTCTCGACCGAAGGCTACAGCCGGCAAACGATTAACTTCGAAGCCCGGGATGCGGGCGCCGGCTCTGGCGGATTCGTGGGCAATGGCGTCCGAACGTCGACCATCGCGCGGGCCTATGATGCGTTTCTGGGCAAAGAATTACGCGACACCACATCGGCCGCCAAGCATTTCGAAGTGTTCTCTCAAATGGCCGGCAAGCTGGATGATCTGTTGGCCGAGCAAGAGGGCGGGGTTGCCACCCAATTCGAGCGTCTGTTCAGTTCGATTCAAGATGTGTCGAATAATCCCTCGGCAACCCCAGAGCGGCAGGTCTTGCTGGGCGAAGCCGGCGCGCTGGCAACCCAATTTCGGCAACTGGATACGGCCATTGCGGCGATGAACGATCAGGTCAATGTGCGCCTAGACAGCATGGTGCAAGAGATCAATGCCATTGCCAAAAATGTAGCCTTGCTGAACGATAAGATCGACTCAGCGCGCGCAGCCTCCGCCGGCCAACCGCCGAATGATCTATTAGATCAGCGGGACTTAATGCTGCAGAACTTGTCTGAATATATTGGCGTGACGGTGACCGAGCAGAGCAATGGTCAGGTGAATATTTTGGTGGGAACCGGCCAGCCCCTTGTTGTGGGCACGCGCTTTGAATCACTTTCCTTGGGCCCAGGTCGGTATGATCCGGTGGCCGTTGAAGTTGAGATTGAACAAGCCGCGGGCAATTCCGTTCCCATTACCGAATCCATCAGTGGCGGCATTATGCAGGGCCTATTGCGCTTTCGGGATGAAACTTTAAATGGCGCTCGGCAGGAACTGGGTTTGTTGGCCGCAGGCGTAACCGAAACCTTTAATGCGCAACACAAACTGGGTTTGGACTTAAGTGGTGCCCAGGCCGGCAACTTTTTTGCGCCGATCGCGCCGGTTGCCGCATCGGACTACCAAAATACCGGCACGAGCGTGGCGTCCGTTGCCATTACCGATATCAGTAAAGTGCAGCCAACCGATTACAAGCTGTATTACAACGGCACCCAGTGGCAGTTAACCAATCAAAAGTCCGGTGAAATCAATACCGGGCAGGGCCCGTTTGCGGTCGATGGCTTGAACATCGAGGTCACGGCGGGCGCCAATATCGGGGATAGCTTCCTCATTCGGCCCGCTTATCGCGCGGCCAGCTTCTTCAAGGTCGAGATCACCGAGCCGGGTAAAATTGCCGCCGCTGCCCCCTTGGTTGCCAGTGCGCCCATTACCAATCAGGGTGACGCTAAGATCAACAGCATTGAAAACGTCAACATGACGGGGATCCCGGCCGGCGCTGACGTCACAATGACCTACGGCGCGGATGCGCTGGGCGTGGGTCAGCCTGGCTTTACGCTAACGGGTGGCGCAACCGGGACCATTCCCTACAATCCAATCAACGAGTCTGGCGGCAAAACCGTGACGCTGGCCAATTTAGGCGGTAGCACCTTGCAGTTGGCGGGGGTGCCCGCCGAAGGCGATACCTTGATCATCGCCAACAATGGCAGCGGGGGCGGCGATAACCGCAATGCACTGCGTCTGTCAGGCTTGCAATCCACCGGCTTGCTGCTCAATAGCGCGGCGAGCTATCAGGATATGTTTGCCAGCACCGTGAGCTCTGTCGGCATTCAGACCCGGCAGGCAACCACCAGCGCTGAAACCCAATCAACCCTGCAGGCTCAAGCCGAGCAATCGCTGAATTCGCTGGCGGGGGTGAATTTAGATGAAGAAGCCGCCAACTTGCTCAAGTTTCAGCAAGCCTATCAAGCCACCGCCCAGATGGTGTCCACCGCCAACGAAATGTTCAACACCTTGCTCAGCGCCTTTAGGTAAAATATTATGAGAATCTCCAGCATCGAGCAATTTCAGCAAGGCATTGATTCAATTTTGAATCAGCAAGCCAAGCTCAATCAAACGCAGCTGCAATTGGCAACGGGTAAAAAAGTGTTAAAGCCGTCCGATGACCCGGCGGTGGCAACCCAATTGCTGAATTTGTCGAGCTTAAAAGCCAACAACCTGCAATATGATCGTAATATCAATACCGCGCAGAATGAGTTGGAATTACAAGAGAGCGTGCTCGCCAGTAGTGGTAATGTGTTGCAACGGGTGCGTGAGTTGGTGATTCAGGCGAACAATGCGACGCAAGGATCGGAAACGCGCGCAGCGATTGCCGATGAAATCTCGAACTTAGCGGACGAGTTGTTACAACTGTCGAATTCCAAAAGTCCGTCGGGTGAATATATTTTTGCGGGTTACAACAGCCGCACGCCCGCGTTTGCGAAAAGTGGTACGAGTTATGTTTACCAAGGCGATCAAGGCCAGCGGTTGCTGCAGGTCTCAGAAGACACCCAATTGGCCGTGCGCGACAATGGCGCCGATGTGTTTCAGGGTATGATGACAGGCGATGGCCGGTTTTTATTAGAGACCCCTGCAAGCAATACGGGTAATGGCTTGGTAAAAATGTCGTCGGCGATTGACGCAATCAGCGACGACTACACCATGGTCTTTGTGCAGGCGAACGCAGATGACCCGATTACCTATAGCGTGACAGGAGCTGCCTCAGGCGTTGTCGCAACCGGAACGTATCAATCAGGCGAGGCAATCACCTTTAATGGCATCTCGATCGAGATTGAGGGTGCGCCTTCCAATGGCGATAGCTACCAGGTCAATCGCTCGGTTCGGCAAGATGTCTTCCAATCGGTTCAGGCAATCGCAAATGCGTTGTTAGCAGGCAGCGAAATGCCTGCTAGCTCTTCAAAGCTGGTGAATGATTTGGGTCAATCAATTTCGACAATGGATCAAGCGCTAGAGCACTTGCAGTCCCGTCGAACGATTGTCGGCAATCGCCTTCAGGCGCTCGATACGCGTGCTGGAGAGAATGCTGATAGCCTACTGCGATTGGAGCGGCAAACCTCTGAATTGAACGATTTGGATTTTGCCGAGGCCGTGAGTCGACTTAACCTGCAAACGACAGCCCTTCAAGCCGCGCAACAGTCCTATATTAAGATCCAAGGGTTGTCGTTGTTCAACTATCTTAGATAGGTGTCTTGCGACAGATGTTAGAATCTTGACTG
>ENA-ORDA01002728-ORDA01002728.1-marine-metagenome-genome-assembly--contig:-NODE-2728-length-13098-cov-5.074265_pt1 | contig 13098 bp, 17 predicted proteins | sample MGYA00237778_ERZ508506 | MGnify/ENA primary metagenome ERZ508506 (study PRJEB26177, sample SAMN06267891) | marine metagenome | isolation source: Monterey Bay, California, USA | place: Pacific...
GGTTCGCCTTTCTTGCCCGACAAAGTTTTTTTGGCTGACGCTTTAACTTTCTTTTGCGTCTTCACCTTTGCCTGATCGAACTGCATAGCCTTGTACAATGCCGTAATCATTCGATGGTCGTGAACTTCATTAAATTCTTCTGATGTCACACCTAACGATTGTGTTGCGTACTCACCTATTGAGTAATACAAATCGTTGTTCCAATTAGGGATTGTAGATTTAAGAACAGTCAAACTTTCTTTCGCATTCTCACGCGACATCGCCTGCTGTTGTTCTTGACTGCGCTTTTGATGCTCGTCAGCTTGTGACTTTATAAAGTTATACGTCTGCTGAGTCTGCTCAAAAACAGCTTTGGCCTGTTTATATTGATCAGGATTTTGTACAGCCGCTTGCTCCCAATCCACGTTGTCAAAACGTGATAAGTCAGCACCGGATGCAGTAAGAAGGGCGTTAAGTGTAGATTCGTAATTTGCAGTTTGTTCTTCTGCGGCCTTACGCTGTTCAGACACTGCCTGCGTCTTCTTTGTGTAATCAGATTGTCTAAGATAACCAAGTTTAATCTCTTCAATCGACACGCTTTCGCCATCGATTTCGATATTACCTTCGGTTATATATTCAGGTGCGCTTTCAGATTCATCTTCAGATTCTTCGGTTGGGTCTTCGACCTCTTCTGATTCTTCTAACTCTTCTTCAACTTCCTGCGACTCTTCGATTACTTCGTCAGTGATCTCATCGACCACGTCTTGCTCTTCATTAGGCTTTTTAGGGGTGTCCTGGTTGGATTCCAAAACGGCCATCAGTCGCGCATTAATATCTTCTTTATCGATGGTCTGGGAGTCCGTTGCGGTTTGCTCTTCTGACATCAAATTTCTCCAATTATACTCGTTTACTCAACGTGTTGTTGTGTCTTCAATTCATAGTTGTTAATCAGCCCAGCAAATTGCTGAACAAACATTTGTCCCGCCTTAAACATCGAATACAGTCTTTCGCGCTCTGCATTGTCCTCTGGCGGTGATGCAAGGATTTGATCCATGATATTTGCATTCATCATTTCAAAAGCCCTGTTAAAAACATCGCTGTGCAACATTTCTTTTGAGGCTTCTGCTATCGTAGCCAGTTCGCCTATATCTTCTTCATTCATCGGTTTTAGACTCCACGTCAGTGGTTGGTACTAATTTGATGGTCTTACCCCTCATCCTTCCGTGAGGTCGAGGCATGGCCGTTTCCTTATCTAGTTTTCCATCACGATAAGCCTGGTACTCGTTGAACGCCTGTTTGCGTGTTTTCTTTTTGGCGTACTTTTTGTCGTTAGCCTTTTTGATAAAGGCATCGAACTTACTCGTATCTTCAATCATCATCCAATACTCACGTTGCGTTTCTGCGCGGCTTCAAGAGCCAGTTCGGCCTCGTCAATCTCCATCTGGTGCGTTTGCTTTTCCGTGTCCAGCATTAACTTCGCTTCACCGATCTCATGCTCATGGGTCATGTTCTCCATAGCAATGATCATCTTGTTCTGCTCCTTCATCGCGTCCAGTTCTAACTGACCTTCAAGCACAGCGACCTGACGTGCGGTCATGCCAGCGTTAAACTTCTCAACTTCTGACTGCTTGGCTGCTGCCTCTTCCTGCTGCTGCTGCATTTGCTGCTGCTGCTGTTGGAACTCAGGGCTGTTAGGATTGAAAAGGTACATATCTGAAGACTTAATATTCAACAACTCAAAGGCTCGACTCAGCATCGCGTGACGCTGTGATGCACCATACATTCCTCCAAGGTTTGGGTCTTGTGGGTTCATCGTAAACTGCTGATCTAGGCTCAATAGCATTTGCGCTTCCTGCGCCTGTTCGTCCGGGGTCAGAGCCACGGCCACAGACATCTCTGTGCGATCACCTAAAAACTGAGGATTTACAGGCACAAACTGCCCATCAAGCTGTATGGCTTTCTCGCCTTCGTACTCCACCGCCAGCTTATAAATGTCGTGCATTAGTGGCTTCAAGAAGTTCTCTGCCAGGTTACGCGCCATCACCATTATTCTGCGGTTACTGGCGTTCATAAACTGAGTGATCAAGTCAGAACTGTTCTGCTTACTGACAACAGTGCTGTCCATGCCACGCGCCATACGACTCACGCCGCTCCGCGACTCCTTCTCCACCTCAAGGTTCTCAATCGCTTGGAACACTGTGCCTGATAAGTTCGGCATCGGCAGAGGACGCACAACATTTTCAGGATTCGGGCTATTCACATCGATAACTGCTCCAACGCGGTTGTCCAACAGGTCGCGTGGGTTCTTGACCAGTGAGAGGTTAGCGATAAACCGTGAGGTGTTTGTCATAAATGTGTGATCGACTACGCCGCGCTTCAGGCTCGACTGCGTCTTCTGAATGTCGAACAGAACATCCGCAAGGCTCATACCGTGGAAGCGGTGAGGCAACGGGAACGGTGTGAAGTACCGAAAAGGCTTCTCCGATACAATCTCTTTGTCCAGTAGCACGTTGCGGCTGTGTAGCACTTTCAGATACACGCACTTCTTCAAGTCATCGCGGTACTTCTTGATATACGACTCGTAAATAGTGACGTGCTGCCTATCGTTGTCAGCATCATAGTGATCGTCTTTGCGAAACCCATCAACTGAGTCGCGTCCAAGACCACCGTCTTCAAAAAGATCGTGGTCTTCATTCAACTTCGCAACAATCTCAGGATCGAAGCCTTCGGATAGCAACTCGCCACGGGTGCGGGAGGTGCGGTGTGAGCAGAAGTCGGCATCATTCTCGTCGGTTGCGCGTGGCGACACCAGGAAGTCTTCTGGCGGTATCGTCTCAATGCAGATTTTCGACTTGTCGATCTTCCTCGCTATTTCGCCAGAGTACATGACCTGTGATGACTCGATCATCTGACCCGTCTGCGCGTCCTGCGCCTGCACAGCTTGAGCCTCTTCAGCAATCTCTAAGATAGTCACGTCTGTGTCTTGCATCAGCATATTGAAGCTAGGCTCGTCTAACCCTTCAAATGTTTCCTCTTCATACTCGTAAAGGTTTTTATAGTATCGCTTGACGATGCCCGTCTTAGCGATAAGCGCATCGTGGATCACATCATGCAGAATTTTTGTACCGTTGTTCTCGCGGTAAAAAATGTAGTTAGTCAGTGCCGTTGCCATTTTGGCAGGCATAAAGTCCTCTGCGGTTTGCGGATCGAAGCGGCACACGTTGCGGTCAGCCGTCATACATTCAAGAAGCATCGCCTTAATAGACTCAACTCCGTCAAAGACATCCATGCTCACATGCTGCGATCTGCCAGCGCGTTCATTGCCTAGCGGCTGACCGTAATAATATCGATGACCCTTGTCACGCTGGTGGCCGATCTCGCTCTCAGCGTATGAGTCAGCCGAATCAATGTTATTCTCTAGCGATGCGAGTAACTCGTCATCATTTATATCAGAAACTATATTCATTTTGCTCGTATCCCGAATGTCCGTTAGTCAAATGCTCTCGCTCTACCTGGTTCTGCCCGAACCGCGTCACGCTTATCGCGGCGTACCGCGTTGCGTCCATCAAATCGTCAAATTCTTTATGTATCTTCCCCTTCTTCCGGTGATACCGGCGAAACTCTTCAAACCAAGGCACTAGGTTGCTGAACACCCGGAGCCGCCCTGTCCTGAATCGCTCCAGCATTTCCATCAACCCCGGCTCGACATAGTTTGTCCCGTCAGGGTTCGTAAATTTCCCGATCATCAGCACCCCCGCCTCCAAGTACATCTCCGCTAGAGTTCTGCCGCTGCCCTTCTCCGTGTTGTCACCGTCATGGGGGTATATGCAGGGGATATCCTTACCCCTCGACTTGATAACAGTTGAGTGGACGGCTGGAATCTCGCCCTCTTTCTTGTAGGCGTCATAAACGTAGATGGTGTCGCTGTCAGGGTCGTAGGCTGTCCAGACACAGGTGGTCGGGTGCGTTATTCCGAAGTCTACCGCGCATAGTTTCTTGTAATGACCGGGTATCTCAAAGGGTTCGACCTTTAAAGCCTCTTCGGCTATGGGAAATACCATGCCCTCCCCCAGAACGGGTATACCTTTTGACCGCATATCCCGCTGGTACTCAGGAATAGCAGCTAAAAGCTGGGTCTTTGTCTCTTCGGTGATGTGTGGCGCATCGTTCCAAGTAACATTCTGGAGATACTGGCCCTTATTCGGGTTGTCCATGAACTGGCTTACCAGTTCAGTCATCCCGTTCTCTGGTGTCAAAGTACCGACAAGGTAGCCGCCCTTTCCATCATTACCTGTCGCTGTTCGCGTTAGACACTGTGGGTATATTGTGGGGTCGGTCGGCTCCTCGTCGATCCAGATGTAGTCCTGACTTGAACCCATTAGGACGTGCTGCCCCTGAGTGTAGGACTTAAAACTTACAAGGCTTGTATTACCAGACTTATGGCGTACCGCGACATCTCTTGGTAGCCGTGGCGTTCCCATTGCTGGGGTTACTTGGTAGATAAGCCTTTGCGGTATGAGTCCAGAGCCGTCGAACTTGCCTTCGCCAAGGTACATACCCATTAACTCTTTCACAATTACATCGCGTAACTGCTCACCGGACACACCCAGACACCATATCTTTGTCGGCCTGGTGAACCTGATTCCTTCCCACCAATCTGGATATAAGCCTGTGAGGTGGAATGCAACTTCTGCAGCCTGTGAAGCAGTTTTGCCTACGCGGTTTGCCGCCATAAGCATTCTTTGTTTATTTTCAGTGCCAGCATCGTAAAATTGCTTTTGCCATTCGTATGGCTCCCAATAAGCTAGACGGTTTTGCGCTTTGTGCAGTTTTACCACACGGATGGCTTCCGCTATTTTGAGCGCCTTATTTTTTGCGGCCTCATTTTTCAGAAGACCGTCTTTTTTGCGAACCGCTTTTTTTGAAGTCGTTTCTGTCACAAAGGCCGTCCTATGTGTAACGAGATATGTGGGGGCGTACTGCCCCAGACGGGTACCTCGATTTTGCGAATCGAACCTAAAAACGACCCCTGGTGGACGCTTTCCGACCTCAAATGCTCCAAGGGATGCTCCAAATAGCTGTAAGCCATTGATTTATATGGATATTTTCCCAATGATGAATGGGTGCGATCAAAGCGATGACGGATCAACGCCTGCATCCTTCAAAGCCTGAAGGGCTTCATCGATGTCGTGAGTCACAGTGACATCAGCGTTTATGTTAGCGTCTACTTCGGTCTTATCCCTCCACCCTGCACGGTTCTTCAGGAAGAATATTTGCGCCGAGGTCGAAGGTTTTTCCCCGGTTGCGCCTTCAAACAGCGCATTTGTCACCGCGTCGATGCCGCGCTGCTTGCCAGCCTTTAAGGTACGGTCAAACTGATCATCGTCACGCTTGCGCCTGGTGATCGTCGAGGGTGATATGCCCAGGCTTACAGCTATCTGCTCTTCTGAAAGCCCTATCTTTGCTAGGTCATACAGCTTTTCATAATCTATCTCTTTGGTATTCGCCACACCTTTAACCTCTGTTAGAAAACAACTGAGGCGCATTATATCCTATCTACAACCAGTGGTTGAGTATCCCCTGCATGGTTGACCATGATCGATGACAATATAAGCTGCACAAGTTCGCAAATCAGGCTACAACCCGCATAGGCTCTCACTTTTAAGCTAAACCTGCACAAGTTACTCATGTTCCAAAAAGACAGCCTGTGCAGCTACAGGCCACGTCACCACTGGTTTAGAGCGATTCTGCACAGGTTCACAGGTTATTATTAAAAAATCCACATGGGATTTATATGCACATCAAGCACACCAAAACACAGTATTTATATATTTATATTAGAAGTTAAAAAGAAGGTGAGTAACCTGAGTAACCTGTGTTTGGTCAGTACCCATGCGGCCTGTAGCTGCACAGGATGTTTCCGTTTTAAAATAATAACCTGTGCAGAAGGGCATAACCTGTGCAGGCACCCCGACTGCCGTGTTTTCCCACCTGGAATTATTCTTTCCCATCTGGGAAGACATCATCATTTATACCGACCATCACCAACATCATCACTACAAAAATACACCAATACACCATCATCACTTCAAAGCCTCAACGCTCAACTCATTTTAGGGAGCGCATTCTAAGGTTATAAAGGTGTCCTCTCTAATGCTATATGGTTATATCGCTGATATCTTAGAGGCATAAAAAAACCCCTCCGAAGAGGGGCTGTTTTGCTCTGCTTGACCCAGCACGAGCCGTGCTGTCATAGGACACGAGGGTTGCCCTTGGTCGGGAGGAAACTATTTCTTTTTGGCTGTTTTGGCGGCCTTCTTGAAAGCAGTTTTGGTTGGCCGACCTTTGGCACCCGCTGGCTTCATTGTCTCTTTGCTCCCAGCCGCAATGCGCTTGCGCTTGGCGTGGATGTTTTTGTACAAAGACATATGTATCTCCTAATGAATTAATTCGTCATCATCGACCCAGTGTCGAAGAATGTAGTCACTTTTGAGCATCTCAATTGCTCCGATCATTTCCGCTGGCGATATCCGCGTGTACCAGCTATCGATGATGTCACCATCATCAGTGATAGCTACAGCCGCAAAGGCTTTAGCATTGTGCTGAGAAAGCACTGCCGCAAACTCGCCAAGGGCTTCAATCATCTTGGAATCAACGCCATCTGGCTTCTTGTCGTTTGCGGCCACTGGCCTGATAGGCACGACCTTGTCGTCATCTTTCATAGCAGATATTCGACCCACGACTCAACACCCAGAATGGCGACGAGCATCACGCACACCGCCAACGCGCCACAGAACTCCTTGATGTCGCGGAACATTTGCTGACGATTTCCAGCTTTCTTTTGGCAAATCATTATCGTTTTCATATCATTCCCCTTTCCTGAATTATACCACCAAAGGTTGAGTTGACAACCAAAGGTGGTAATTGCACTCAAGCGGCTACCCGCTTACCGCACCGCGCACACCCGCTTATGTAATCGCCTTGTGGCCTCTCGCACTTGCACAGTGCCGTGCGTAACGCTGGGGCTTCGTAGAAATCAAGGTGACTTACCACCTTTACCTTGTGCGGGCTTTTCAGCCATCGGATATCTCGTTCAGTTAATGTCATCTCGTTTCTCCTTCTTGACAATGCCCCCCGAAGGGGGCGGTTAGATTAGATAATTTCGATGCGCTGGCGGCCTAGATCGTTGTACATGCGATCACTAAAGTCGTTGCCAATATCTGCGGTCTGCATGGTCGCAGGGCGATCTGCATATTCTCTGCCTTCTGATATTGATTTGGTTACGTCAAATTCAATTAAGCCATTGCAAATGTTAGTGATCACGCCCTCTATGTAGCAATCAGTGCGCGAGATGAAGTCATAAGAGCGGATGTTTTGGCCGATTTCAAAATTAGTCATATTGTATCTCCTGGTGTTTTATGGGTGTGGCCTCTCTCGACCACATAGATACAATAGAATAAAGAGATGTGAGAGTCAACCTTTAGTTGATTATTAGTCCAAGTTACCCATAAAAAAGCCCCGACCCGGTAAGGTCGAGGCAAAAGATTGGCGCGAGGGGGGTCGCCAACCTGGGGAACTTAATGCACCTGCTCTACGTCACCTCCGCAATGCTCACACGTCAACCAGCTTTCAGTTCTCTCGACAATTTGATCGCCAAACGGTTCGTGATTTATCTCTATTTCTTGATGCACTTCACTGATATCAAGACCACCACATTTGTAACATTGATATTTGAAGCACATATCTTCATCTTCACTACGCTCTTCTTTTTCGCCCCAAATAGCGTCCCAATTTGTCCAAAACTCTTTAGCCGTTGGCCGTTGCTTACTACCTTTTCCCATTTTATTCACCATCCCAGTTCGCGGGGTCAAGCGGATCAGCTTCTACCGCACCCGCGTCAATTTCATTCCAATCCACTTGCAAGTTGTTGACCGAATCAAATATAAATCGGCAACTTTCAAGAGTATTTACTTCGATATGCCGCACTCTCACACCGCCAACAGAATGCTGACTTGGCGTGTGAAACATCGCGTCATACTTTTTAAGATTGCGCCAGAACATGTTCGACTTTTTGGCTGTTTGATATCTGTTGTCGCGCAAAGTGCTGACATAAATATCGTGTATCTCTGACTTCGCAGCGGTAGTGCCAAACTGCACCACGTTACCTCCAACACTTGCCTGCCGAATTTCACCGCTATGAAGGCAGTTGAGCAGCCACTCTGTGACGTTGTCTAACGCCTCTAGCTTCTGATCTTGCAGTGCCATCGTCTGCGGCACTAAGCGCAAATTTAACTGGCTCAGATCAAAGTTACGGAGGTAATGCAGCATTGCTGCAGCACCGCCAGCGTTGTACCACTTGTCAAGATTTGCAAAGTATTCACTGTCCTGCTTTCTGCTGTTGCCCACATCGAACACGGCAAATCGCCTCTCGTCTAGGCTGGCTGGAACAACAAACTCTTCGTTTGAAGTAAATAAAATGCGCGTGTAGTTCTGCGCCGAATAAGCATCAACGCCTTTACGCTCAATTTGAATTTTGTCGTTGGTAAGCAGGTCTTTTAAAGCACCTTCAGATGCTTTTGCGCCAGCCCAATATGCCTCATCAGCTTGGAGCAGAAGGCACGACTCAAGGTGTCTGTTGAAGTTACCAGTGACGGCCTCTGCCCTTGCAACAATCTGGTGATGTGCCGCAAACAAATGTCCTAGCATCTCGCCAAACTTGGTCTTACCCGTACCCTTTCGCCCTCTAAGCACAAGGCCAACACCGACCTTCGTCATAGGCTTCTGGATGATCTGAGCCGCCCAGCCGATGATGTAGTTGGCGTGTGTGGCATCACCGTCAGCGATAACCTCCGTGACGAAATCGAGCCACGGCTGCACGTCACCCGCACAGGCTTCCACCGACCAGCCTCGCCACAGGTTGTACCTATCGAGCGTCTGCATGTCCGGCGCAAATGTCAGGCCAGCGGCATACGTTCTCCGCTCAGGATGCTCTAGCCACATATCCACCAGATTCAACAGCTTCGGCTTCTCATCCCCAGACAGGACACGGCAGTTCATGTGTTCTTTCTTTAAATCGTCAAGCTTATAAAGAACCATATTCTCTTTGTTAAGGTCTTCGCGCAGTACCCGCGCTGAACCTTCGACGTGAACAAAGGCCCACTCTCTTAGCATCCGTGGAAGCCTCTCTTCAACTACCTGCTCAGACACAACGACCTGCTCCATCGCCTTAACGCTGGCAAGCGTAACTGGAGTCTTGCTACCGCTGTCGAAAGTTTTATAGCGGCGCTCACACTGGCCGTCTTGGTACTTTGCGCCAAGGCTTGACCACTCGTCCCAGATTTCGCAGCCAATGTCCAGACCATCGAAATGGTGGTGCAGTGCCATGCCAACCTTTAGCCACTCATCGTGATGCGCGTCAGCATCAAGACCGTCAAGCATCTGCCGCACAGCCTCATCGTCCATCTCGATCTTGGGTTTGAACATCGACAGGTCATCGGAATCGTGCGTGACACCAGCCGCGCCTTCTCTTGCCAACTCCCACCCTTCCTGATTAGCAGCAAGCGCCTCAAAGTATGCGACAAACGCCACAGCCTGATCTCTGCTAATAGAAGGTAGGTCGTTTTGCTTGATGTCGGCAATGCTCTTTCCCTTTACCCAGCGGTACGGCTCGTTCGTCGAGGGGTGAATGCCGAACGCCACGAACTGCTGACCTTCCGCGAGAATCTCAACCGCGTGTTTGTTGCCAACGGTGTCGGCATATTCTGCGGAGCGAATTTTGCTGAAACTGCCTTCAACCTTAAATGGCAGTATGCACTTTGGCTTTTGCCCGATTCGCACTGCAGAATCGCCAACATTGGTTTTTAGCCAATGCAACAGATCGTAATTTACTTTTGCGTCATGGCAATCGATATCCACTGCAACCGTTTTCCGACACAACACTCCAACGCCGCCATCGGCATGGCCGTTCGACAACCACTTATCAACATCGTCGTGCGTGGCTCTGATTTTTTGCCAGCCCGACAGCATCGGAAACTTCTCACCTTTTTTCAAAGGCACAATTTCATAGCCTTTCTCGACTAACTGATGCCCAAATTGTTTTAAAAATGCCAAAGCAATCCCCCTCGTCGTTGTTTATCTCAGTCTTGCAGCCGCACTTAATAGAAGTATCTCTGCCGACTGAATTTTCTTGGTAATCCAACCCAAAGCGTTAGCCAAGCCACCGACAAATCCAGCAAGCGCAGAATAAAATCCGTACTTAACTTTTTCTTGAAATTTCATACACGACCTCTTCAGAGTTGTTGAACTCAACCACGATGTCTGGACACAGAGAACGCCACGACACTTCTCCATCTGTCATCAGTTCCATTTGCAGTGCGCGATGCGCTGGAACCAAACCTGTCTTTGCCCACTTAGATAAAGCTTGCTTAGAAACGTCCAATCGACGCGCCAGGGTTGTTCTGTTTTTGAGTTTTGCTGCATCGATCACCGCATCAATTGCTTGCTGAACATCATCTGCATATTCACTTACATAAATCATTCATCACCTTTTATAATCGTTGTTTAACTTTGTCTTAAAATCAACTGTTTGTGGTTGACACCGTACCAGAAATCGATATTGTGTCCACAAACAAATTGATAAAAATGTTAAAGAGACAAAATAAAAATGAGTAAACACGCACTTCTTGGAGCCTCAAAAGCTCACCGCTGGATGACCTGCCCAGGCTCTCTCAACTTAGAATCAACTTTTGCTGATCAGACCTCGTTTTTCGCGGCTGAAGGCACAGCGGCACACGCTCTTGCTGAAGAGTGCTTGCTGAAGCAGAAGCCGCCAGAAAACTTTATCGGTGTCGAATTTGAGGGCTTCATCGTCGATGAAGACATGGCATATCACGTTGCGACTTACGTTGACTTTTGCAACGCGCAGGGCGGTGAAGAGACGCACGTTGAACTGCGCGTTGATTATTCAGAGTGGGCGGCAGGTGGGTTTGGCACAGCAGATTATGTGACTTTAGATGACGGCGTGTTGCACGTCATCGATCTGAAATACGGCCAAGGCTTAAAAGTAAATGCCAATCGAAATGAGCAGTTGATGCTTTACGGTCTGGGCGCGGCTTTTGAGTTTATCGATAAGGTTGACACTGTGAGTATGACGATTGTGCAACCACGGTTAGACCACATAGACACCTACTCTATGCGGGCAAAAGATTTATTTAAGTGGGCAAACGATGTAGTGAAGCCTGCCGCGAGACTCGCAATGTCACCTGATGCTGGCTTCAAACCAAATAAAAAAGCCTGCCACTTTTGTAAGGCGAAGCCAACCTGCCGCGCACTCGCAAAGCACAACTACGATTTGACACTTGGATCATTCGACAATCTGGAAGAGCCACTTCTGGTGCAGGTTCCGCACACCCTTAATGTTGAAGAGATTTCTAACCTGCTTCCAAAGATGGATGCACTTATCGGTTGGGCGCAGGGTGTGCAGAAACACGCGCACAAACTTCTGCTCGATGGCGGCATCTTGCCAAATTACAAACTTGTGGCGGGTCGATCTCAGCGCAAGTGGGTTGATCAAAAGTTAGCCGAAGAACAACTTATTCAGATGCTTGGCGATGATGCCTACGTGTCGAAACTCATTTCGCCAGCCCAAGCCGACAAGGCACTTGGTAAAGCGAGAGCCGCAGAGATCGTCGATCTTTACTGCAAACCAGAAGGTAGACCAACTCTAGCGCCGGACACCGATCAACGTCCAGCGGTGAAGCCTGACGCTGCCGAATATTTCAACGACATAACTAAAATAGGTAAAAGTGAATGAGTGTAATTACTTTAAAAAATGTACGACTTTCTTTCCCGCAAATCTGGACTCCAAAAGCGTTTAACGAAGGTCAAACTGCTAAGTTTTCAGCGAACTTTTTGCTAGACAAAGACAGTGACAAAGATCAAATCGCTGATCTGAAAAAGGCAATCAAACAAGCTGTGACCGTACACTTCAATGGCGAAACGCCCAAGGGCTTGAAAGTTTTTCTTGGCGATGGCGAAGATAAGGCGTATGACGGCTACGAAAATGCGATGTATGTCTCAGCGTCTGGCAAGAATCGCCCAACCGTAATAGACCGCGACCGGACACCGCTTGTTGAGGAAGACGGCAAGCCATACGCAGGCGCATATGTGAATGCCGCAATCTCGATTTGGATTATGGACAATAAATGGGGCAAGCGCGTCAACTGCAACCTTGTTGCGATTCAGTTTGTCAAGGACGGCGAGACTTTTGGCTCTGGGGCTGTTAAGGCCGATGAGTTGTTCGACGATATTTCAAGCGAGTCTGCTGAAGATGCCGCTGACGATGACTTTTTAAGCTGATGCTTCCCACATTAAGCTACCCATATGTTGGCAGCAGATTTCCAGAACTAAGCGGCGAGGTGGTCATTGTTCACACGATGGCCGAACTTGCTGAAATTCCATATGTCTTGCTAAAAAATCGCATGGGCATGAAGAAAAAACGCTCTGCTGGACTCGCCGCAGTGATCATCACTGATAAAGATTTGCTTCCACGAAAACGCGATCCTGTCACACAAAAAAGAAAAACGCGAGCGAAGCAAGACGATATTGATAAGTTGTCTAGCCAATGGCTGCGGAGAAAGATTTGAATATATCTCTCGATTTTGAAACATATTCAGAGTGCGACATCAGAAAATCTGGAGCATATGCGTATGCTGACCATGTCACAACTGAAGTATTGTGCATGGCGTGGGCAGTCAACGATGATCCACCTGAGTTGTGGATACCTGATATGCCTTTGCCGCAAAGGCTGTTGTCCTTAATCGAGGCTGGCGGTGCAACCGTCTGGGCTTGGAACAGTTTTTTCGAGATGGCGATCTGGAACTTAGTTCTCAAGTGGAAGCCAGTGCCAATTGAGCAATGGCGCGACACTGCGGCACTTGCAGCCGCACAGGCTTACCCCCGTGCTTTGGGAAAATGTGGCGAGGCACTTGGCCTCGAAGGCGACGCAGCGAAAAGCAAAAGGGGCAAGATTCTGATTCAGCGATGCTGTAAACCGTATCGTGGCAAGCGTGTCCGTGACCTAAAACTGTACCAAGAACTGTACGATTATTGCTTGCAAGA
>ENA-ORDA01002729-ORDA01002729.1-marine-metagenome-genome-assembly--contig:-NODE-2729-length-13093-cov-4.471881_pt1 | contig 13093 bp, 8 predicted proteins | sample MGYA00237778_ERZ508506 | MGnify/ENA primary metagenome ERZ508506 (study PRJEB26177, sample SAMN06267891) | marine metagenome | isolation source: Monterey Bay, California, USA | place: Pacific...
ACTGCTTCTGGGAACCATTTTTGCTTGAATGATTGACGTTCTAGATAATTGGTGGCAATCCAATCACCGTAATCATCTTCAATGAGTCTTAACCAATCTCCTACATCTGAATTATCTTGTAACATTGTATCCATTTTGTATCTAAATTCAATATACTCTTCACTACTTGGACTTGGATCTGTTAAGGTATTCACCCCAATTTCTAACATGACAATTTCGGGTTCAGATTTGATAATTTTCGGAATATGAACCATGTCGATGTAAGGACGAGAATTTGGAATGGCTAGATTATAATAACTAACATCCGGTTTAGAATCAAACTGATCAAAACAACTTCCATTAAATGCTTTATACATCATTGAAGAACCTATAGCGATTACAGACCTTTCCCCGTCATTTTCGATAACTTCTAAAGCATCTTGAGTCATTGTATAACGCCCCATGGCTATGATTGACCCGTCTGCATAAAGGGGCTTGATAACAAGATCCATAACAGGCACAGTAAGCATAAATAAAGAAGTTAATAAAACAAAAAGTGAGGATTTGATATTCGCACTTTCACTTTTGAGTTCCTTTTTCATATTAACAACCATTCCGCGATAACCTACTTCTCTTCAATAACTCAGCCGCTTTCTTGTCAGCAATAATGCCGTGACTTTCAATGAAGCATTCATTTCAAAACTGGCTCGATAATCTATCTTGCAATTGGCCTGTTCCAACCGTATAACAGAGACAAAAAATGCGATTATTTTGCGTAAATATTGCAAGAACATAAGAGTATGATTTTGGGGCATATTCGAATTCTCCATAAGTTAATCGATAAGCAGTATAGTTTTAAATCTTCTGATAGTGATGACGCTGAACATGAAATTAACCATTAAAATATGTGTTAATAGAGATGAAAATTAGACTCAATCAAGTCTATTGTTCATATTTCCAACCTTGGTTACTACCTCATAGCCGATTGTGTTTGACCAAACCCCCCAGTCATCCGCAGTTGGGGAATTATTTACACCATCGGAAAAGATTACAACTTCAGTTCCGATTTTTACTTGATTGTGTATATTTGAAACATCGATTATGAAATTATTCATACAAATCACACCCAATACCTTACACTTTTGTCCTTCGACTAATACATAAGCCTCTTTTGAAGATGACCTAGGAATTCCATCAGCATAACCAGCAGCTACAACAGCAATTTGAATGTCAGCATTTGAAGTAAATTTACCGCCATATGAAACCTTGTCACCCTTATTTATTCTCTTTGTGGAAATAATTTTACTTTTGAAGGATAAAGCAGGATTAATTGTCAGCCCAAAGTCTGAATAATCTATTCCACAAGATAACCCATATATGCCAATACCAACTCTAACCATGTTGCTGAACTTGTCGCCTTCATGAAATAAATAAGAGGTGTTTCCCAAATGAAAATAACGTACATTGATTTCGTTTTCAGTAAATTGCAAACATGTGTCTTCAAACCTTTGGATTTGGGCTTCAGTTTCCTTACTTTGTAATGCATTCATCATTAAATGAGACATTATGCCAATGCAATCAATATTTTCGTGGTTCAAAATTTCAAATACTTCGTCCTTGATATGTTTAAAACGTGAATAATGTATTCCGTTTCTAGATAATCCTGTGTCCAATTTAATATGAATCTTAATTGGTTTTTCATAAAGATCTACATTCGCTAGAACTTTCCTTAGCAATTCTAAAGAAGTTATCATGACATGGATTCCTAATTTTGAAAGTAAAACTAATTCATCACTGGAATAAACAGGCCCCAAGTGGAGAATATTTGCCTTGGGCGATATTTTGTTTATCCTTATCGCTTCCTCAACATAATAGGTCGAAAAAAAGTTGATGCCTTGAGACTGAAGGGTTCGAACTGTCTGTTCAAGACCATGCCCGTACGCATTGGATTTTACTACACACATAATCTCTTTATCAGAGAAATCGATCAATTGGGAGATGTTCGATTTAATTGTGTCATGATTTACAAGGACATGGGTCATCACTTCACCTATACAGCGAAATTATCCCTGTTTTTTTTAATCTTATTCCCTAATAACAACACGTTAATCTATGCGCCATTATTCTCTTCATTTCTGAAAATAACAGTATTTGATAAAGGAACATAAATAAATACCCACTCCGGAGAATGGTTATGTCTGACTCGTTTTCAGTTGGCATATCGTGCGATAACAATCGATTGCATTCTAAAATTGTCCTAACAAGTGAATTTGAAACCCAGCCGGATTACTTTTTTAATATAATAAAGAATGATAAAATCATTCATCGGTCAGGTTGGACTACGGAGGATACCCACTCCTTCGAACTGAAGGAACATGGAGAATATAAGGTCCAAGGCCACATCAGATTTGAGGGGGCAAATATTTGGAAAAGGTCAAACTCGATAATGTTTAATGAAGGGCATATTAAGTTTACTCAAAAAGATCTGAAGGTCACTTTGGAGAAGAAAGAATCTAAATTAGTTTGTGAAATAGTAGGAATGGAGGGGCCAAATCAACAGTACTGTTTCTACTTATTGAGGTATGGAGTAATTATCGAGAAAACATCATGGCAAACGAGTCAATTCATCTATTGGGACATCGAGCCACTCGACTCTGGGACTTATGTGGTTCAAGGATTCATGAAACATAATGATCTGAGGGTTAATACCTTTTCCAATCCGATTTTTGTCATGAATCGAAAAATCGGAAATGATATGGAACAATATATGTCTGATTCTGCAATTTCTGATTTTAAGATGCCAAATGTCCCCGAAAGTCATTATCCATTTTCTAAATTCCTGATACATATGACTGAAAAACAAGATATCGAATCTGAGTTGCTTCTTTCTTCACCATCCTTTCGTTACACCAAAATATCCGGGGGAGAGTTGAAAAATAATTTTCATATTTTACACGATAGTCCAATCAATAATTTTGCAGATGAAAAATTCATCTTTTCTGGAACTGCTAAATGTAACGGCAGTTTTGTTTTTGGGGCAGATGATGTACAACACATCAACCCGCATGACATCGTAGATACAATCGGGAATCATAGTTTAGTAATTATTAATTCCAAAGGAGAAATTGAAATTCACAACGATCTTTTTGGGATTCAACATCATTATTATTTGAAGAAGGAGAAGGAAATCATAATTTCTAATAATTTATTCTTATTAATGGATTATGCATCTAGCAATAAAATGGAAATGGAATTAAACTGGGAAAAACTGGCCAGTGATTTTTGTTTTATCCACGTACAACCATTCCATCAAAATTTCTCTACTACAATGAACATTCATGGATTAAAACAACAGAAGTCGGATGAAATTATTGAACTCTCCGATATTGTTAATTTTCGTAAATCTCGTCTAAATGAAATTTTTTTAGAGGCGCATTCATTTGAAACAAAAGATTATGAAAAATACATAAGTAGTGCTGCTGAAGAGATTATTGAAAATATCAAGATAGTATATAATCATCCTAGGTTTAAAGAAATAATGCTTGACATTTCTGGAGGTTTAGATTCTAGAACTGTTTTTGCTGCTGTTACAAATATATCAGATGTGAAGAATAAAATAACTCTAAATTGCCGTCATTCGGAACTTGTTCCTAATGATTTAAGTATTGCTTCTGAGTTGAATGTCAAATATAATTATCCTTGGAATAATTCCCGTAGAACTTATTTCTGGCATCCTCCTTCGAGCATATACACATACCAATTTGGAGTATACTATAGTCACCGGACATCAATTGGATTTAGGAAATACCCGAAGCATCACATACGATTAAATGGCATGTACGGCGAGGTAACAGCAAGACCTTATTATCCGAGAAAAATGATTCGAAACCTTGAATCATATGAGGACGTTCCTGAATTTGTTGAAGGATATTTTCAAAAAATATCTCAATTTAGCCTTCTTTCAACTGGGACATTTGGGTTTGGAAGTGTTAAAAGATTTTTTGCTCAAGAATTGGAAGAGAATCCAGGAAGGGGCCCGCTTGAAAAATTTGATTTACATTACTTATTCTTTAGAGCTGGTCTTCATTGTAGCGAGACTTGGCGGACTTACATTAAAGGTGCAGAATGGGGTCCACTTCAATCAGAAAAATTATTCATTGCAAAATACGGCACCTTCGAAGATAACGTTCTACCAAAAGTTCAGATAGACGTGATAAAAAGCCTAAATGCTGATCTTTTAGAGACTCCTTTTGGGAGTGAACAAGACAATTTAGATTATTCAGAACTTAGAAAAGATAAATTAAGTCCTGTAGATTTATCCACTGATTCATTTTCAAATGAAGACATGCTTGAAAAATGGGAAATTAATGAAAAAGAGAAAAAGAATAATTTTGAATGGATAGAGTATGAACTCCGTGATTGGAGGAGCGAGAAAGATTTGCCTCTTCTGTTCAGTCCAAAATATGATGAAAAAAATTCTGAAGGTGAGATTTATGATGAAAGAGAAATGCTGTGCTATCTTTATAAAAATTCAACTCCAATGTTCCGCGAGAAAGTCATAATACCATTAATGGCATTTATTGATTCAAAAGAATTGGGCAGGAGAGATGTATCATTGAAAAACAAATTAATTACGGCTTGCATGTTTATGAAATTCTTAGAACTCAGTAAAAAAAATCCACGATAAAAAGTACTCCAATGAAGTATAGAATATTTGATACGGATTATCGTCCATACTTAATTTGAACTACGATGGTTTGAAAAAAAATCTTTCGTTATTGGCGATGGGTTAATACTCTTTGAAAGCCCTTTTTCGCTAGTGCTCAATGGGACATTTCAAGAACCCATCGGCAAGACGGCAATTATGGGTAAGGTGCCAAAAGTCTTGGAGTTGAATTCAACTCCACCTTTTTACAAGGCTCCAAGTCACATGCTCTCTAACTTGAATAAGAATAGGAGTATTCTGAAAAACCTTGTATCTCGAGATTTCAAAGTCACCTACTATGGTCATGTATTAGGTTACTTTTGGTCGATGTTGGAGCCACTCGCTTTGACAGGGATTTTCTTTCTTGTGTTCGTAATTTTACGAGGTGACGCTGATACGCTGCTTCCGCTAAAAATTATGATCGGAATCCTGATATTCAATTCCTTCTCCAGGACATTGAGCAGTTGCACTGCATGTTTAATCTCAAATGCTTCGTTAATCCAACAAGTCTATTTCCCGAGGGAAATCTTCCCAACCGCCATTGCTGGGTTTCGATTAATAAATTTATTTTTGAGCATGATCATTGTGATCCCTTACATGATTTATGAAAAGATTCAACCAACTGAAACTATTCTATTACTGCCAATAGCCATGTTTTCAGCAATACTGCTAGCGCAAGGGATTGGCATGATGGCTGCATCAATACAAGTTCGACTCCGAGATACAAAACAAGTCATCGATTTAATACTAAGAGCTGCTTTCTTTCTTTCAGGAGTCTTCTTTGGAGCCGAACATATCCCTCCTGAATACCTCGAAATATTCTTTTTGAATCCGGTCGCAGTGTATATTGAAATGGCACGCTCTGCTATTTTTGGAAACATGGCACTCCTCACATGGACTCAAATTATTCGAGCGATTGCAACCTCGATTGGCGCCTTCTTACTGGGTTCAATGATTTTTGTCAAAAGTGAAAGAAAGGCGGTGAAATTTTTATGAGTGACCTCAATTCAATCGTTCTAGAAAATGTAGTTCTTGACTTCCCGGTTACGAAATCAGGACCTGCTTTTTTGAAAGAAATTTTCGCACGGAGATCTAAGCAATCCAAATCTAATTTTTATCGAGCAGTTGATGGAATTAGTCTTAAAATAAAGAAGGGAGAAGTGTTCGGAATTATCGGACCCAACGGGGCAGGAAAAAGTACTCTTTTACGAATGATGGCAGGGATTTACGCACCTGATGAGGGATCTCTTCGAGTTGAAGGACGCGTCTCACTACTCGCAGGGTTAGGAGCAGGTTTTCAGAAAAACCTAACGGGAAGAGAAAATATTTCATTGAGTGGAAGTATCTACGGTATTACTCCAGATGAATTGTATCGACTGATCCCTTCAATTGTCGTATTCTCTGGAATTGGAGAATTTATCGACCAACCACTGAGAACATATTCTTCTGGAATGCGTGCACGACTTGCTTTCTCGATTGCATCACATCTGTCTCCTGAAGTATTGCTCATAGATGAAGTCTTAGCAGTTGGAGATTCTTCATTCCGAGAAAAATCAAAGCAACGGATTTTGGAAATGGTGAGAGGTGATGCGACGGTAGTTATTGTTAGCCATAATGCCGTAATCCTAAGAGAGATTTGTGATCGGGTCATGTGTATTGAAAACGGTAAAATCGACACAGTGTCGGATAACATAAATGCAGTAATTGAACGTTACAGAGTTCTTTCAGCAAATCAATAATGGGTGAGATCATGTTTTCAAGGATACTACGCAGAATTCCCTTCATACATCATCAACCTCCTCTTCACATGCCATTGCGCAAAGCGATTGTTTTGTCTATGCAAAGACCGGTTGAACTGAGCAAAATCGAGATTTACCTTCTCAAAAATCTTCGGAAAGATGAACAGATTACTCTCGAGGGACTGAAAACATCTATCGCTTATCTCCGCAAAAAACGATTTTTCAAAACAGATTCTTCCAATCTATTTGTTGCAGGAGTTCGGGCTATATGTGAGCATGATGCTGATCTTGGTATTGAATTCGGTAAATCCCTGATTGCTGAAATACCCGACATGAGAGCAATACGAACACTGGTAACCTACTTGAGTCGTACGAGAAGATTTGAGGAGATTCCAGCTATTCTCCAACACTCAACTGACAATACATTCAATCGCACAAAAAGAAATCAAATTATCCAAATGAATAATGGGATAAAAGAAAATGAAGGAGAACAAGTTCCATGGACATTTGAACTTGAAAAACCTCAGAAACTCTCAAAGAAGCCAACCTTTTTCCGACATAAGTTTGATGATATGTCGCTTTCAAGTGTCGAAGGGTTGATCCCCGAAGTCGAACTCGTCGGTCAGATAAAAGTTGCAAAAAAGGCTAAACCAACAGCAGCGTTGGTTTGTTTCGAATTCTATGATGCCAATTATCGCCCTATTGAGCCTGCAAGAATTAACGGTTTGACCTATTCGAAAAATGTAGGCTGGTATTCCTATCTTCGCCAAGACAGTTCGACTGGGGAGTTTGTCATCACTTTTGAAATGCCAGAAAAATCCGTTTATGCAAATGTTGGATTTCAAATTTGGCATGCGAAAACCAGTGTTAAAATTATGCCTGGGTTCGAAATTCGCCCGTCAAGCATCAATCAATTTCATCTTGATTTCAACCGCTTCATGAAGAATGTTGAACATTGTGACTCGAAAGAGATTGTCTTTATGTTCTCGGGGACGACCTATGTTCAAGATGTACGTGCTAACCGTCCAATTCGCCTCACTCGAGAACTCATTAAACGCGGAACTCCGGTTATTTTCAACTACCATCGGTGGAGAAAAACAGATGAACATCCAGAATACAAGGGTGACCTCTTGTTTCAAATTCCAATCGATGTTACAAAACAATTTATGGCAAAACTATCAACATTGCAAACAAGTAAAAAGAAAATTTTCATTGTATCATACCCACATCCGATTATACCCAAAATTCTCAACCGTTTCAAAGTGAATGGATGGATGAATATTTACGATGCGCGTGATGATTGGGAAGAATTCCAAAAGGTTGGACAAGCAAAATGGTATAACTCAGGAATTGAAAAATACATTGTTCGGAACTGCGATCACGTCACCGCAGTTTCTTGGCCTTTGGGTAAAAAACTAGACGCCTATAGTCCTTTGAGCCAAGTCAAAGTTGTGCCAAATGCACTTTCCCCGAATTTCTTATCGCCAAATTACAAATGGAAAGGAAACAATCAAGTGAAGATTGGTTATTTTGGGCACCTAACATCCAGTTGGTTTGATTGGGATTCTTTGATAGAAATTGCGAACAGTAGACCAAAATATCACTTTGAAATCATTGGACATTCCGCACCTGATGATTTACAATTACCTTCGAATATTGATTTAATGGGTCCAAAAAACCATCCCGAGATCAATGTCATTGCTGCTGAGTGGAAAGTAGCCATTATTCCATTCAAGCCTGGCCTTCTTGCAGATGCAGTAGATCCAATAAAAATATACGAATATATGGCTCTAAATTTGTCGACTGTATCGTTCCGAATGCCTCAAATCGATTCATATCCATATACTATCACTGTTGAAAATAACGAAGATTTTGCTTTTGCATTGGACGAGTTTGTTCGATATCAGCCGAAAAAAGGCGCATTAAAGAAATGGCTTGCAACAAACACTTGGGGCGATAGGGTTGATGACATTCTAGAGTTGGCAAGCCAACCACGCAATGATGGATTGAATCTATTGGGGGTACATGAATGAAAGTCTTGTTTTTGTACAGATATGGGATTCTTGGCGGGGTATGTACCCAACTCTTTCACAGATTCCGACATATTCCAGCAGACTCTGGAATCGAAATTCATTGTGGTTTTCGGAGCGATCATGGCGTTCAAGAGATGCTTTCCCGACATGCAACCCTGCACTTTGGATTAAACAAAAATACCACAATTTCATTTTTACGAGAAAATACTTTTGACAAAATAATCATTATCGACAGTGAAGAATACATCGAAGCAGTTCGTGAAGTGGAACTTAAAGGGACTGTTTTGGTAGAAGTGCACACAAGTATCGAAAGAAATCTTGAATATCTCTCTCGTATCGAAACTTCTGACATTGATGGATTTGTTACCGTTTCAAAGTACATGATTGATCGAATCGAGCACCATATTAAACCTGAATTGGCGTCTATGGAGATTAAGAGATTTCAAAATGTTCTCGACACGGAAATATTTGTACCTGGAGAAGTAACTTCGGATGGACTTCCCGTTGTTGCATGGGTTGGAAAGATAGACGAACATAAAGATTGGAAGGCTTTCATGCGTATTGCAAGCAGTATCCACGAGCAAAATGCAGGCGTTGAGTTTTGGATTATTGGAGGGCAAACATGCCCTGAAAGTCGAGTTTTAGAAGTGTTTGACTTCGCCGAAGAAATGAACATTTTGAGCCGATTCCGATGGATTGATCGAGTCGAGAATCTGATGATGCCAAAATTATATTCGTTGGTAGCAAACCGGGGAGGATTGAGTTTGGTCACAAGTCATTGTGAATCGTTTGGAATGTCCGTTCTCGAATCATTGTTAAGTGGCTGTCCAATCGTTACATCGAATGTTGGAGCATTACCAGAGATAACTGATTCAGGGAATTATTTCCAATTATATGACCTCCATGATTATGATTCCGCTGCAAATATGTGCCTCGAAACCATTGCTAATTCAAGCAATGTACGTGACTCTCTCACTGCCATCAGAGATTCTCTCGTCAAAGAGTACAGCAGCAAGATTCGTTCCAAAGAATACTGGAATTTACTAAAATCCATAGGTGAACAACATGAATAAACCAATAATTCTCGTCGTCGGCGCAAGGCCTAATTTTATGAAAATCGCTCCAATCTACGCTGAACTTGCAAAGCGTGGCCAGGAACTGATTCTACTTCATACTGGCCAGCATTATGATGATAACATGTCGAAAGTCTTCTTTGATGACCTTGGAATGCCTAAACCAGATATCTATCTGGGTATCGGGAGTGGGTCACATGCATATCAGACGGCAACGGTAATGGTCGAGTTTGAGAAAATTTGCAACGAGAAGTCGCCAAGTATGGTCGTCGTTGTTGGCGATGTCAATTCAACTGTCGCCTGCTCCATAGTTTGTGCTAAACTCGGAGTTCCCTGTGCTCACGTAGAGGCTGGTTTACGTTCTTTTGACCGCGGAATGCCAGAAGAAATCAACCGTGTTTTGACCGATTCCGTTGCTGACCTACTCCTTACTCCTTCCCCCGATGGTGATGAAAATCTACGAGCGGAAGGTGTGGCTGAACATCGCATATTCCGTGTTGGAAATGTAATGATTGACAGTTTATTTTCCAATCTTGAACGGGCCAAGGAAAGTACAATCTTGAACGATCTCGGAGTGGGGAAGGACTACGCCATCCTGACGCTTCATCGACCTTCAAACGTCGATGACAAAGAGAATTTTTCCGGAATCATTGGGGCACTTGAGACCATTGGGAAAGAAATTCAGTTGGTGTTTCCGATTCATCCTCGCACTGAAAAGATGGCTAAATCATTTGGAATGTACGGACGCCTTGAAGCGATTCCAAACATTGTACTTACTGGACCTGTTGGTTACCTCGATTTTGTTGCCCTTATGGCTTCGTCCACATTGGTTCTCACCGATTCAGGAGGGCTCCAGGAAGAGACAACTGCACTCGGCATCCCATGCATTACTCTTCGCGAGAACACAGAGCGCCCAATTACGGTTACAGAAGGTACAAACACCATCGTAGGTTGTGATCCCGAATTAATAGAGAAAACTGCATTTGCAGCTTTGCAAGGCAAAGGTAAGGCAGGACGGATACCCGAACTATGGGATGGCAAAACAGCCGAGCGAATCGCTGACGTTCTGCAAGAACATATTCGCAACGGTGATTGAATGAAAGTGTTGCATGTGCTCGCAAACAGTTCTCCGGATGTTAACGGTTATGCTGTGCGAACGCAGATGCTTCTTCAGCACCAAAATAAATTGGAAAACATCGAAAACATCGCTCTCACTTCACCTTGGTATCCTGACCGAGATTCTATGGTGAAAATACATGAACTCAATGGGGTTAAATATCTTCGAACTCTTCACCCATCGAGAAAAAAGAATTCTAAAATCAGTCATAAGCTGGTTCGGCTTTTTACGCGGAAGGCTACTATCATAGAGGTCAAGGGCAGTACTGAGTCGGAAGAAAAGAAATTTCTCCTTTTTCGAATTTATGATTTCTTCTACTTTGGAGTATTCAAGGTTGGGCGTGCCATCCGTCATCTTTTCCGGATCGGATGGAAAGTTGTTGAAGAGAAAATCCTCATCCAATATTTCACCAAGAGAATCATAGAAGTTGCTAAAGAAGAAAAAGTCGACATTATCCACGCTCACACCCCCTACCGTGTTGGGCTTCCTGCAATGAAGGCTGCTCGGAAACTTAACCTTCCGTTTGTCTATGAAATGCGTGGCATGTGGGAAGAAACCGCAGTTGCCAACGGCCGGTGGATGAGAAACGGACCTGCTTATCGCCGATTCCAATCCTACGAAACAAAGGTCCTCCGAAAAGCAGATCAAGTGATTTGCATCAGTGAGACGTTGAAAAAAGAAGCCATTTCACGTGGAGTTGATGCGGCTAAGATATCGATTGTTACCAATGCTGTCGCCCGAAAAATTGTTGACGAAAAGAAGCTTTCTCCCCTCTACCCATCGGTCGTCGAACAACTCGAGAAGAATCAGCACTCCTGCACTGTAGGTTACATCGGTTCTCTGCGTGAAATGGAGGGAGTCGATCTGACTGCGCAGGCGGTCGCTCAACTGGTCAACAAGGGAGTAGATGTTCAATTGTTCGTCTTGACAGGAGTTTCTGGCCAAGATGAACTTCGACAACTGTGTGTAAAATTAGGCATTGAAACACATTCAACGATTGTCGGGCCTGTACCTCATCAAGAAGTCGCTGCCTTCTACAGCCTCATCGATGTCTTTGTTGTCAGTCGTCCAGACAGTCGCGTCACACAACTGGTCACTCCACTCAAGCCGTTTGAAGCAATGGCAATGGGGCGAACAGTCGTTGCATCGAGATTAGCGGCCTTAGAAGAAATCGTCCAACATGGAAAAACGGGACTCTTGTACACTCCTGATCATTTAGGAGAATTGGCCGATACGATTGAGCAATGTGTTGTACAACCCGAGATGCGAGAGAGGCTTGGAAATGCTGCGCAACAATGGGTTCTCGAAAACCGTACATGGGACGTGGTTGTTCAGGAGACGCGTGAAGTCTACAGCAAAGCCCAGGAGTAGATGTTGACCATGAAAGTACTCATCGCTGGCGGATCCGGTTTCATCGGAAAACCTGAGCAAACCTACAAGTAAACATCGTCGGTACACAAAATGTATTGAATTGTGCGGAAAAATTACACATTAAAAGAATCATTGCTGCTTAAAGTGCTGCGGTATACGACGACGCTAATGACATGCCGTTGGAGGAAAATACGGTCGACTCTCTACTTTCACTCTATGCACATGGAGATTATCAATTTGCTCTCATTTCCTCAACTGAAGCAGTGTATTACCGAAGGATATGTAACTGCCACACTCCCAATATCCTCCATGGGGGAACTGCTGATTACTGGGGGCGCTGGATTTATTGGTAGTTCCCTAGCAAAGAAATCTCTTGAAAGTGGGTGGAAAGTTCGTATTTACGACACAATCCCAAATGGTTTAGACCAAACTTTAGCTGAACTCGAAGATGCAGGAGTTAAACTCATTGTAGGCGATATACGTGACTCTGAAACACTTAATGAAGCCATTTCAGGATGCAGTGCAGTGGTTCATTTAGCGGCACAAGTATCTGTGCCGCATTCGATGAACAATCCTCAAGAGACCATGGATGTAAATGTGAACGGCACTGCGCAAGTTCTCGAACTTTGCCTATTGAATGGAGTTGAACGGATGGTTATGGCTTCAAGCGCTGCAGTGTACGGAAATTCGGAAAACTTTCCCTTGCATGAAGATGACGCTGGAATGACGCTTTCTCCTTACGCTGAATCGAAATGGATGAATGAAAAACAAATTCTTGATGCTCGGCAAAAAGGCCTCAACGCAGCAGCTTTGCGATTCTTTAACGTCTATGGCAATGGGCAAAAGTCCGATGGTGCATACTCAGCAGTCATTCCAAAATTTATTGATTTAATGTTGGACGGAAAAACGCCAATTGTAAACGGAGATGGATTGCAGACTCGTGATTTTATCCATTTTGAAGATGTTTGTACTGCTGTTTTATCATTGATCGAAGGTGATTGGAAAGCCGTTAATCATCATGTATTCAACGTAGCGACACAAACGAAAATATCCCTACTGGATTTGATAGATACAAT
>ENA-ORDA01002731-ORDA01002731.1-marine-metagenome-genome-assembly--contig:-NODE-2731-length-13090-cov-20.971721_pt1 | contig 13090 bp, 13 predicted proteins | sample MGYA00237778_ERZ508506 | MGnify/ENA primary metagenome ERZ508506 (study PRJEB26177, sample SAMN06267891) | marine metagenome | isolation source: Monterey Bay, California, USA | place: Pacific...
GTGCTTTTGGTAAATCTACCTGTGTATGTAGCATTGTTAACTACGGTCTGTCTGTCCAATACACTCTGTGGAACAACAACTTCTACTCTGTCATCATAACTTACTTCTTGTGCTTCTTCTAAGGTAAGCATATAGCCTGTGGTTCTTGAAGTTGGTCGTCTTTCTCCACACTCTACTTTTCTATCTGGGATAGTTATAGCACCACCTGGTGTTTCCATATCCTCATAGAAAGCAGTAATGTCTTCACCATGCTTTAGTGTTACTTGGAACAATTCCATGTTACGCCTCCAGTTGTAGTATGTTTAAGCCTACTTGTACAGTGCTAGTGCCACCGCTTTTGTTTGTAACTCTACATGGTATATTTGTAGTTGGCGAACTTTCTAAGTTAAATCCAATAGCACCTGGGCTTATAATAACTGTTTCTGCACCTGTTGTGATAACTTCTGCTATTAGCCCTGCGTCAGATGTAGGATCAACTCCTTCTGCTCTACTTGCGTCTGCTGTTCTTGTTGCGGCACTAACATATAGTCTTACTCTTGCCGCTCTGTCTGTTGTGATAGTCAGTAGTGCGTATGATTTGAATCCTGTAATATCCAAGTCTGCTTGTGCGGCATCAGCTAAACTGATTGTTGCGCCGATTGGAGGGGATCTGCTAGGTAAGCCACCACCACTAATATCACTTAGTAGTGCTACAGTACCGTCTGCATCTGGTAAATTAATTGTTCTGTCTGCTGTTGGATCTACAGCTTGTAATTTAGTTTCAAAGTTATCAGCAGTTGCGCCTTCAAAACTAATACTAACAATACTGTTGATGTTTGGATCTAGTTCTAGTGTAACGTTATTTGCAGCAATGCCTGCATTAATCTGTCCAGTTGTTCCCAAGAACGTTAGTGTTTCTGTCGCAGTATTAAAAGTGTGTGTGCCACTGTTGCCTGCAAGAGCAAACGTACCCCCGCCTCCGCCTGACTGTGCCACCCAAGCATAGTCTGAACCATTCCATGAAAGAACGTGACCACTTGTTGGATTACTTTGGTTTAAGTGTGTATCAACGTTTGAATCAGTGTAGCTAGCAAGTGTGTCATATGTAATTTCACCTGTAGTTGGATTGTATTCCATACTATGTGTACCACTAGCATTACGTACTGGTTTAACTACAAAACTATCTGCTGTTGTATTTTCTATTTGGGTACCAGTTGCGTTTAATATAATCGAAGTTGCTGCTTGCGGATTTACAAATCCGCCTGCCCTGTTCCCAATCGCTATTGCGTTGTCGCCTTGTCCAGCTAAGACAGCCAAATTACCAATCGCTATCGCACTTTCGCCCTGATTATTAACTGCAACGCCGTTGCCAATTGCTATTGCGGCACCGCCTTGATTTGTAGTACCTGCACCAGTGCCAATTGCTACGGCGGAGAGGCCTTGACTAGTTTTACCTGCTGATTCACCAATTGCCACTGCCGTATTGCCTTGACTAGTTTTACCTGCTGATTCACCAATTGCTATTGATTGTGTGCCTTGGCTAGTTTCACCTGCCAGTGTGCCAAGTGCGATTATTGATGGACCATTAGCATTATTTTTATCACCTAAAGTGGCCCAAGTAGTGGCACCACCAGTACTAGCAAATATAATTTTATCAGTAGAAGAATCTGTGGTTATAGTCATGCCAGCGCCTGCTTCAAAGGTTAATGTATCTGCATTGCCGTCTGCAAGGACTTGAGTTTGACCATCTACTGAAATACCAACAAATGCCAATGGTGCTCCGCCAGACCCACTTGAATCGTTTGCTGGCTCCCATTGTGCGCCGTCCCATTTTAAAACTTGACCGGCCGTTGGGGTAACGGTAGTCGTGTCTACATCTGATAAAAAGTCTATGCTAATATTGGTAGCCAAGTCGCCCACGGCAACTGTATTTGCAGCAATTTCTCTAGTTGTTACAACATTTTCAGCAATCATGCCTGCTGTAATTGCATCTGCTCCAAGTGAACTACCTGCGCTGTCTGCGGCTGGTGCCCATTCTGAACCGTCCCATTTTAAAACTTGGCCAACACCTGGAGGTGTAGTACTTGTATCTACGTCAGATAAATCGTCAATTCCTTGAACAATTGATAATCCAGTAATAGTTGCGCTGGTAAAGTCGATATTAGTATTTGTAAAGTCAACACCTACACCGTTTACAAATTCTACTGAATTGGCAGAGTTACCAAGTACAACGTTACCTGCTTGGTCACCAATTGTAATACCTGCATCAGTTGTTGTACGCATAACGATACCATTACTACCACCCACTAGTGATAATGCGTTTAATTCCTCTTTTATCACAGAACCACCGCTACCAGTAATCTGGTTACCATTTAAATCTAAATTGCCACCAAGTTGTGGTGATGTATCATCAACTACCTCTGTGCTTAATGTACTTAAACTAACAGTGTTGCCGCCGGTAATAGTTAAATCATCACCTGCTAATGTTAATGTTTGACTGTCACTACCTGGTGTACTTTCGAGAGTAGTTACTCGACCATCTAAATCGGTGAAGTTACTATCTAACTCTGTATGCGTTAATGCGCTACCTTTTACTAGTCTTTTAGTTATTGCCATGTTTTTTATCCTTACAGCACGTAATCGTCATCTGTATACCCGTCTTCAACATATTCGCTATTAACTTTATTGTCTGGACGTGGCATAATGACATCACTTATTGCTTGCTTTCTATTAAATTCTTCATCGTTTACCATTGACTTGGCATCTTCTGTAATATAATCACTTGCGTTATATGTACGGTCTACCCAAGTCTTGTCAGTTACGTTGTCGTAACTTCTGTTCCACTTAGAACCTCTTCTCACAAACATACGGTTCGGACTAAAGTCTGTTCTAATAAAATATTCGCCTTCATTAGCATCTGCTGGAAAAGCACTTCCACTTGCTATTGTTTCGCCATGGTTATATGTATTATCTTGTATTACAACACCACCAGCAGTTGCGTGTTCAAAACCATATAAATGATCTAGTAAACTTGTACCATCTGGATCATCTTGTGCAGCACTTGCTACAATCGCATCACTAACATTAAACTCTGACTTATATGTGCTTATATCGTAATTTAGTGTAGCACTATCACTGGCATTGCCAAGTATATCATTAAACTCTTGTGCGTCTGTAAGTGGATTAAGTTTTACTCTCCAAATATGACTATACCAAGTTTGACTAAATCCTTCAGCACCACGGTTGCCGTCTGCTACTACATAATACTTGCTTATAGGTGCTTTATTAGCATCTAATAACAAATCATCACGTAAGTGAGGTAATTCTAGTACATCACCAGGTAATAGTTTTCTTCCAAGTAATTCAACCATATCATTAGTATGGAATGTCATATAAAATTGATCGTTTGCTAAAAACATACCAAATTGTGTTAGGTCAAAATCATTGTCTTGTACATTATATATACCACGCAGATCGTAAATGTCTGGATCGTATTTTCTATCTCTGTTTTCCAAGAATAATAAGTCTTGTATTTTAGTTTCATTAATGAGACTATCTACATTAATAAAATCTCCACTGAGTGGATCCACTTCACGTCCGTCAATATAATTGGGCTGTGATGGATCATTTTGATTGGGCTGTGCAGCTGGGCCTACATACTTGTGTACGTTAACTCCTGTGCCTCCAATCCAAAATTGCTCACGGATCTGGCGATCCATAAAGTGAAAATCGTTAGTTTTAGTTGGTTTATATAATGTTAAACGTGGCATACGTATATTTATGGCTTGACAATGGTTTCTAGATAGTGTATTGTTTATAAGTAACGGCAATATAGTTCAGGAGAATAACATGGCTAAAACATCAACTCGTAAGAAAAAAACAGTACGTGCTACAAGACGCAAAGGCGCTTGGGATATGGTTCCTACAAAGGATTGGCATACAGCACAATATCATATTCATTATATGATGGAGTCAAAAGAGTGGTTAAATCAAGTTAAGAACTATATTAAGAAAAACTACGATAAAGAAGTACAAGTAGCTATTAATAAGTTACCAGACCACAAAGTTGGTGGTAAAAGCCATTGGGCAACAGCCGCATTTATTGAAGAAAATGCTCCAGATAAAATTCATCCTGACTATGTAGGTAAACTAGATGCGTGGATCAAGAGTCTAGCAGAAGAAGGACGTCAGATTGTTGAGCTTAAAAAGATTGAATTAACTACAAAAAAAGTAAAGTATGTTCCTACAATTCAGGAAAGACTTGAAGAAGCAACCATTGATAAAATGGAAGAACTTGATCAGTGGGAAGATGATTGGATTCGTGATTCTAAAAAGAATCCACTTAAAGACAAACAGCCTCTACAACTATTCCGTAAGCTAGAAGTTAATCTAGGACATGCTCGCTTTATTCAGCAGTTTTATGAAGGTGCGTATCAAGAGCTAGAAGAACTTATTAACTTACCTGCTCCTAAAAAACAAGACGATATGCAGCAACAACTTGCTGAAGGATACAGTCACTTGAGTACAAAAGAAAAGAAAGAGCTATATGGTTTTTACCAACGTATTTTCCAAGCACTTGAAATACTACGTGCTGAAAAGAAACAAACAAGAGCTGTTCGTAAGCCAAAGCAAAAAAGTGCTGTTGACTTAGTTAAGAAGATGAAGTTTAAGTCAAGTGATCCAGACTACGGTATTAGTAGTATTCCTCCACAAGACATCATTGGTGCTAGTGCGCTAGTTGTGTTTAATACTAAAACACGTAAACTTGGTATCTACTATGCGCAACACGAAGCTACACTACAAGTTAAAGGTACTACACTTCAGTTCTTTGATGAGAAGACAAGCCGACAAAAAACAGTACGTAAGCCAAGTGAAATATTGCCACAGTGGAAAAAGGTAACACAGCATAAACTTAAAACACAGTTCGGATATCTGAAAACTACTGATATTAAAATGAACGGTAGGATTAATGAAGATACTATTTTACTAAAAGCCTTCAAATAGTATAAATACTTACATGGCAAAACGTGATGAATTAATTAAAGAAATCGAACTTCGCTTAGGCGGACAAATGGTAGACGTAGAGCTCGACCCAGAGCACTACGATCTTTCCATTCGTAAGGCATTAGAAAAATATAGACAGCGTAGTGAAAACGCTGTCGAAGAAAGCTTCATTACATTAGACTTAGTAGTTGATGTTGCTGACTATACTTTACCTGATGAAGTTATAGATGTTTACACTATTTACAGACGAGCAAGTGGCACACTTAATGGTAGTGGTGGTGCTGATATGGAACCATTTGAAGCAGCATACTTAAACAACTATTTGTTACACGGCGGTAGAGCTGGCGGACTAGCAACGTTTGATGCTTTATCACAACATCGTGAAACACTTGGTCGTATTTTTGGTAAAGAGTTATTGTTTACTTGGAATACTGTTAGTAAAAAAATAACAATTCATCGCAGAACGAAAGCCGCTGATACTGTATACTTACACACTTATAAACAGCGTAGTGAAGAAGAACTACTAAGTGATACATATGCCATGCCGTGGATTAAAGAACTATCACTAGCATATAGTAAACTAATGTTAGCAGAAGCTCGTGGTAAGTTTAATACTATTGCTGGCCCACAAGGCGGTACTAGTCTTAATGCTGACGCATTGCGTAGTGATGCGCAAATGGCAATTGACAAACTAGATGATGAACTTAAAACTTATACTGATGGCCAAGCTGGCTTAGGGATAATTATCGGTTGACAAACGGTCCTGATCCTATTATCATATAAGCATGAACAATTTTCAACCTTTGTATACTGCTGGATTCTATCATGGAGAGTTTTCAGAATCTGAACTTGCACCAGTTACCAATGAGATAGTAAACATTCAAAGTAACATCAACTCAGCTGTTCCAAATAACAATAATTTAGCAGGTAATATTGAGCGTGAATACGTTATCACTCCTGATTGTATTATGGAACAATTGTATCCACATATTGTTAATTATGGAATACAAATGGGATCATTTGAAAAAGATAATATTCCAGAATTCAAGGAAAACGGAACTTGGGTAAATTTCCAAAAGAAGTATGAATTTAATCCAATACACAGTCATGAAGGTAAATTTAGTTTTGTAATATGGATTAAGGTACCTTTTCTTATGGAAGATGAACTAAGTCTTAATAATGTTAAGTACAGCAACTCGCCACAAGCTGGAATGTTTAACTTTCACTATACTGACATACTAGGAAATATAAAAACGACTTGTTTGCCAATAGACAAAACAATGGAAAATCATTTTATAATCTTCCCATCAAAATTATCTCATTCTGTAAATGCGTTTTATACATCAGATGAATATCGAATCAGTATTGCTGGTAATGTTATTTTTTAGCTATTGACAAATTCAAATAACTTTGCTATTATGTAAACATGAAATTAAAATTACTAGTAATAGGTCATGGACGCCATGGCAAAGATACTGTCTGTGAGATACTCAGAGATACGTATGGATACAGTTTTGAAAGCAGTTCAAAATTTTGTAGTCTACAATTTATATACAACGATCTTAAAGACAAGTATGGATATAAATCTGAAGAAGAATGTTATGCTGACCGACATAACCACAGACAAGAGTGGTATGAAGCTATCTGTGATTACAATGTACCGGATCCTGCTACACTAGGTAGAGAAATGTTTAATGCTTATGACATCTATTGTGGGCTAAGAAACAAAAAAGAATTCCATGCCATGAAAAATACAGGTGTGTTTGATTACTGTATTTGGGTTGACCGTAGTGATCATTTACCTCCAGAGAATAAAAATAGTATGAGTTTAGAACAGTGGATGTCAGACTTTACTATTTGTAACAATGGTACACTAAAAGATCTTGAGTTTAATGTACATGCTCTTATCTCACATATTGACTCATATAGTGCTAATTAATTAAATAACTACGTAGTTAACCCCTGTTTCCCCCCTGATATATAGCTATTCTAATAAATACTAACATCGATAGATATGACCAGAGGAGAATAAAATGGCTTTAGTATCACCAGGTGTACAGGTTAGTGTAACCGACGAAAGCGCATATGGCGCCGCCGGAAACGGAACAGTACCACTAATTGTTGTAGCAACAAGAGAAAATAAAACAGATCCAACTGGTAGTGAATCAGATGGTATCGCAAAATTTACAAAAGCAACACAAGCTGGTAATGTAATTTCAGTTACATCACAGCGTGAGCTTACACAATATTTTGGTAATCCAACATTCACTACAAGCGGAACAGCTATTGTACAAGGTAGCGAAACAAGTGAATACGGCTTATTAGCCGCATACAGTTATCTAGGACAAGGATCACGAGCCTTTATCGTTCGTGCTAATATTGACCTAGCAGAATTAGATTCAACAACAGTTCAACCAACAAGTACTTACTCAACAGCAAATACATACTGGTTAGACACAGACGCTAGTAAGTATGGTATCCACGTATATAACAGTACAAGTGGACTATGGGAAAACAAACTACCAACAGTAGAAGTAATTAGTACAGCGGCAGGTACAGCACCAGCGGCAACAGTTGTAACTGGCGGATATCATGTCGTAATTTCAACTTTAAGTAACAGTATTGAATATTATAAAGAAAGTGGAGCGGCATGGGTAACAGCAGGCGCAACACTAGCACCACACTATAGCGTACCAGTAGGACCAAGTAATGGCGATGTTTGGGTTAAAACAACAAGCCCAGGTAACGGTGTAAGTATTGCTATTAGTAAATTTACTACAGCATGGAATCCACAATCAGTAGTAGGTGTAAGTGATGGTTCAGATAATGCTGATATTACTACATTTGTACCACAAGATGGCGCAAGCGCAACAGCACTAACATCAAGTGCCACAGCAGGCGGTATACTTTTAGGTGAAGCAGTAGATCAAATTGATATCTTAGTAGTAAGTGTCGCAGGCGCACCGTCAGCATTAGCTTCTTCAATATTAGCACAAATTGCAGCACCAACTGCTACAGCAACAACTGGTCAATATTGGTTTGATAATACAATTGATAAATTAGACATTTACGTTAGTGCTGGTTCAGCTTGGACAACAGCCGCTGATGTACAGTATAGTACAACAGCGCCAACAACAGATGGCACAGGTAACGCACTAGCAGACGGTGATGTTTGGGTAGACACAACACTAGCAACATCAACAAATGCTCGTGATTATCCAAAGATTTATCAACACAATGGCGCAGCTTGGGTTAAACATTCAAATACTGATCAAACAAGTGCTAACGGCGTATTGTTTGCTGATATTTACGAAGGTGGATCACCAATCCCAGGCGCACCAGACGCAGTTGTTTATCCAGATGGTATGTTAATAGTCAACATGGCACAGAGTAAAAATACTGTACGTAGTTGGAATGGCACAGCATGGAGAAATGCTGCATCAAACAATTCAGATGGCAGTGGCGCATTTGGTAGATTTGCTCAACGTAAAGTTGTAGCGGCTGGAATGCAAGCAGTAGTAGCAGGAGCAGATTTACGTGAAGAGCAGTACGCATATAGTTTACTAGCAGCACCTAACTATCCTGAACTAACAGACGAATTAGTAACACTAAACAGTGACCGTGGTGAAACAGCATTTATTATTATTGATACACCAATGCGTAAAAATGCAACTGAAGCAATTAGTTGGGTTAAAAATAGTAACGTTGCTACTGAAAATGGAGAAGATGGCTTAGTAACAAATAATACTTACAGTGCCGCATACTATCCATCAGGCAACTCAACAGAGCCAGTTACAGGTAAAACAGTAGTTGTTCCAGCAAGTCATATGGCACTATACACATTTGCTTATAACGACAACATTAGTTTCCCATGGTTTGCTCCAGCAGGATTAACACGTGGTGTTGTACAAAACGCAAGCTCAGTTGGTTTTATTACTAGTGAGAATGAATTTAAAGCAATTACACTAACGCAAGGACAGCGTGATGAAATGTATCAAAACAAACTAAATCCAATTACAACATTTATTGGACAAGGTACAGTTATATTTGGACAGAAAACATTAGCAAGTACAACAACAGCACTTGACCGTGTTAACGTTGCTCGCTTGGTGGCTTACTTACGTGAACGTTTTGATGAGATTGCTAGACCATTCTTGTTTGAACAAAACGATACACAGACTAGAGCAAGAGCAGCACAAGTGTTTGAACGTTTCTTGGCAGATATTTTAAGCCGCAGAGGTGTAACAGACTTTGCTGTTGTGTGTGATACAAGCAACAACACACCAGCACGTATTGACCGTAACGAATTATATATTGATGTGGCAATTGAGCCAACTAAATCAGTAGAATTTATTTACATTCCAATCCGTATTGTTAACAGTGGTACACTATCTAACGTATAAAAAGACTAAAATAACTACAAACTTAATGGGCGCCTAGTGCGTCCATTTTTTTTCACTGATTTCTTATAAATAGTATTAGCTAGTATAGAGGAGACTAACATGGCAGTATTAACAACACTAGGTGTTCCAGACAATTCAGGAAACACCACTACTATTATGCCAAAACTACAGTACCGTTTCAGAGTTACTTTTGAGGGTGAAGGCTTTAGTGCTACCCCAACAAGAAACGTTATTAGTACAAGCAGACCTGGATTAACACACGAACAAATTCCAGTAGATGCGTACAATAGTAGAATTTACTTAGCAGGCAAACACACATGGGAACCTGTAAGTATTGTATTACGTGACGACATTGATGGCGTTACACTAAGAGAATTAAACAACCAACTTAACAGACAAGTTGACCATGCTAACCAAAGTAGTGTAAGAGCAGGCGCTGGTTACAAATTTTCAACTTCAATAGAAACACTTGACGGAGCAAATCCAACACCAGGTGTACTAGACAAGTTTGAACTTAGCGGTTGCTACATCACAAACATTCAGTATGGCGATATGGCATATAGCGCAAGTGACCAAGTACAAGTTACAGTACAAATTCAATACGACAACGCAGAGATTTATGACGCTGCTGGAAACGCCACACTTACAGGCGGCACAGTAGACAACACATTAGTTAACGCAACAGGCTAATAACTAATGGGAATAACCTCTAGCACTGGTCCACTTAATGCAGCAGCATCGATTTACGGAGTCGACGATCTCGTAATGTTCAAGAAGCCAAGACAGAAATTTAACTTTTCTGTGTTTATGGAAATTGACGATGCTGCTACACTATCTGATGAAAGTTATGGAAAATCATTTGTATTTGATAGAGTATCAGGAGTTGAACTGCCTGACTATCAATACAATGTAACACGATTAAATCAATACAATCATCAAAGATTTGTGACAACTAGACAGGAAATTTCACCATCATCAATAACATTTTATGATACTGTTGATGGTCACTTTCAAAATTTACTTACTTCTTATGCTTCTTATTATTACTCACAAGGATTAAGTGAACTTGACATGCCATTTTCATCAAATGCTACTGATGGTAGTATAAAAACACTAAGTGGTCTTAAAGCAATAAATTCGTTAGGTAGATTTTTCTTTAATAGAATTATTATAACTACTACTGACACACGTGAATCAGTTTTTGCTGGTCCACCAAATACTCCAGCAGCTGCTGGTGATGGTCGTGGACGAAGGATTATTATGTCTAACTGTATGATGACAAATGTTACTCATGATAGACTAGACTATTCAGACAGCGCACCAGTTACTTTTACAGCACAATTTCAACCAGAACACGTTGCTTTTGAAAACTTTTAATTAAACATAAATACGTATATAATGGCATCTAAGTTTCAACAAGGAATATTCACACCTAGAAATTTATCTAGGTATATTGGTAAACATTCACCGAGATATCGTAGTGGATGGGAATTAAAATTTATGAGATTTTGTGATACACATCCTAGTGTAGTAGCCTGGGCAAGTGAAAGTCATCGCATACCATATTTTCATCCAGTTAAAAATAAGCAAACAATGTATGTGCCAGACTTTTTTATAGTGTATGAAGATGTAAACAAAAAAAGACATGCTGAGTTTATAGAAATTAAGCCTGCTGGACAAATACTTGGCAATGCTAGAAGTCCAGCGCAAAAAGCCGCCGCAGTAGTAAATGAAGCTAAATGGCAAGCAGCAAAGTTATTTGCTTCAAAACAAGGCGTAGGATTTAGAGTACTAACTGAGAATGAACTTTTTAATAATCCTAAGAAAACAAAGAAGAGAAAAAAATGAGTAAAAAAATTGAAGAAGTTTTTAACATGGCTAGTCCAGAAACGCCAGCACAAACTACAGCAGAAGAAACTGGGTTTGATTTAGAATCAATGCAACAAGCATTAGACACTGCTGATAAAATTGATCAAGCATTACCAGCAGTGCGTGATTTAGAGTCACTTGATAAAGACATGGATGAGTATGCTCAACAAGCAATGGATGCGTTTAAAGATCTTATGGATCTTGGACAAAACGTAGAAGACAGACATGCTGCTCCAGTGTTTGATAGCGCAAGTAAAATGATGACAAATGCCATTACAGCTAAAACAGCAAAGATGGACAAAAAATTAAAGATGATTGAGATGCAAATGCGCAAACGTAAACTTGATTTAGAAGAAAAGAAAGTTGAAATGCAAATTGCCAAGCTCAATGACACCCCGATTGATGGCGGTCCTATTGAAGGAGCTGCTGAAGAATTTGACCGTTCTAGCCTTATTAACGACATTATGGCAAAAGTGGCAGAATCTAAGAACGGTGATAAATAACTATAAGATAGGATAATATTATGAAAAGTTTAAAGCAATATTTGGCAGAATCTGAGAAAACATACAACTTCAGACTACGTACTGTGGCTGAAATGTCAGATGATCAACTAGATAAATTAGAGAAGCACTTAGCAAGATACAATGTAGAGAGCGTAAGCGCACCTAAGACTAGTATTATTCAAAGAAGCCCAGCTGGGTTTGGTGACATTGGCCCGAGTGCAGTGTCTACTTTGGAAATCGTAACACACCTACCATGTACTCCAAATGTAATGCAAGAAGAAGTTGCGGCTTCAACTGGTATTAGTATTGGAGCAATTAGAGTATATAATGAAGGTGAGTTTATCGACGAAGAAGAGGATTTAGAGAACGCTACTGATGATGAAAGCAAAAGTGTATTAGCAGATGCTGATTATAGCGAAGCTGAAAAAGTAGAACATAAAGACAACTTTGGAAATGAATTTGTTTCAAACTTTGTTAAGAACTTACCTAAATCAGAATTAAATAAAGAATATAAGGTATAAAAAAATGGATTTAAGAGACTTAGTAAAATTAGCAGGAATTGTAAACCCAGAACTTCTTAACAGAATTGAAACAACAGCAGAAGTTGAAGAAGCAGAGGGCGCAGGATTCGAACAAGCAACAACAGCCCCAGATGAACAAATGATGGACGACCCAATGCAATCAATGGGTAGTGATGTAGATACAAGTTTACGCCGTTACTTGAAAGCAAAAGGCGATCATGTTAGTGTAGATGAAACTGTGTATCCAGACCACACTGTAGAAAGTGTAAGTGAAGCATATGCATCATTTAAAGAAGGTAGTGCTGAAGATGAGAAAGCAATAAGACGTGCTTTTGATAAAGCAGACGAACCAGAGCGTGGCGAGAAAAGAAAAAAAGTATCTCTTAAAAAAGCACCATGGGAAAAAGACGACGATGATAAAGTAGACGAAGCAAAAGTTGAAGAAGATGATATTGACGAAAATGCTTTTAATCAAGCGGCTGCTGCAGCATCAAGATCTGGTAAAGACAGTTTTGAGTTTGGTGGTAAGACACATAAAACTACAATGAAAAAAGATACAGCACACAAACTATCAGATAGCATAGACAGTGAACTAGCAGTACTTAGAAGAAACGCAGGTATTTAATATGGCACATTCAAAAATAGATAATACATTTAATGGAGCAATGGATAAACTAAAAGAACTTAGTAGTGTATTCCGTGATGGCGGCAAGCTAGAAGCAGCTTGTGGCGATGATTGTGATTTAGGAGATGTAAGATCTGCTTTTGAAGAATTAATGGGAGCAATGCGTGAAGCACATACAGAAGCAAC
>ENA-ORDA01002733-ORDA01002733.1-marine-metagenome-genome-assembly--contig:-NODE-2733-length-13087-cov-8.042813_pt1 | contig 13087 bp, 14 predicted proteins | sample MGYA00237778_ERZ508506 | MGnify/ENA primary metagenome ERZ508506 (study PRJEB26177, sample SAMN06267891) | marine metagenome | isolation source: Monterey Bay, California, USA | place: Pacific...
CCAAATAATTTTAAAGAATTAACAAACTTAATTACAGAGTTCTTATTCTTTGATCTAATTTTTAAACCCATCAATCCTGATGCACCAGAATAATATTTCTTCCACATTCTAAAATTAAATGAATCTTTTTTATGTGGGTATAATAATTTTATATTTTTATAATTAGATAAAAACTCAGCTACTTGTTTTGAGCTTTTTTCATGTTTGTCTAATCTAACATCTAAAGTTCTAAGTCCTCTTGTTATCAAATAAGCATCATCAGGACCAAGTCTTAAGCCTGTAATTTTATTTGTCTTATCAACTTGTTTAAAAACTTTTTTATTAACAGCTAAACTTCCACCCATAACATCAGAGTGACCTGAATAATATTTTGTTGCTGATACAATTGACATATCAAATCCAAGTTTAATTGGTTTTAAAAAATAGGGTGTTCCCCAGGTGTTATCAATTGCTGAAAAAATTTTATTCTTTTTTGCAATTGATACTATTTTACCTAAATCTTGAAAATCAAATGTATTACTTCCAGGATTTTCAACAAAAATTAATTTTGTTTTTTTCGTAATCGCTTTTTCTAAAGTTTTCAAATTATGTGGGTCATAAAAAACAGATTTAATATTAAATTCTTTTAGAAAATCTTGAGTTAAAATTCTTGTAGGTGAATATGTTGGGTCTGCTACAATAATTTCATCACCAGGTCGGACAACACTAAAAATAGATAAAAAAACCGATCCAAATCCAGTTGGTGTTAAAAATACATGATAACACTCTTCCATTTCTTTAAGTATCTGTGACAAAACATGGGTTGTTGATGTTCCCTGTCTTCCATAATCAAAATGCCCACCTGTTGGGTTTTTTTTGCTCTTATCCTGCATTTTCCTAATATCTTGCATAGATTTGAAAATAATAGTCGAAGCTCTCACTACAGGAGGGTTAACTGACTGATTATGGTAATCTTTTGCTGTATGTTTAAGGAAAGTCTTGAAAGATTTAGTCATAAAAAATTTGATAAGTTAAAGGGAGAATGCTATATCCCTGCAATAACGTCAATAAGATTATAAATAGGATAGTATGGGTTACCCAAAAAAACATAGAGGTCGAAGAAAACAGGGCTCTAAAAAAAGAAGAGCTAAAAGAAAAAATAAGAAAAAATAGTCTCTTAACTTTTATTATATCTCAATAATATCTAACTTTTTATCCAACCACCCCCAAGAACCTTATATCCATTATTGTTTTTTGAATAAAACACGCATGCTTGACCTGGAGCAATACCATGTTCCTCTTCCAATAAATTAACCTTCGCATTGGTATCACTGATATCTATCTTGGCTTTAATTAATCTTCCAGTTGATCTTACTTTTACAAATAATTCATTTTTAAAATCATTTTGATCATCCGTAATAATATTTAAATCCTTTAAATTTATTTTTGTTTTAACAAGGTGCTCCTTAGTTCCAACAATAATTTCATTTTTGTCTGCAATAATCTTTACTACATACAAGGGGTTCTTGTCAGAAACTCCAATTCCTTTTCTTTGACCAATTGTATAATTAATAATGCCGTCATGAACTCCTATCACCTCACCATTCATATTTTTAATGTTACCTTTACTAAAAGAATTTGGTCTAAACTTTTCTATAACTGAAGCATAGTCTCCATTTGGGACAAAACAAATATCTTGACTGTCAGGTTTGTCTGCAACATTAAGATCAAGTTCTCTTGCAATGTTTCTTGTTTCATCTTTAAGAAGATTTCCTAAGGGAAATCTTAAAAAATTTAATTGATCTTTTGTGGTATTGAACAAAAAATAACTTTGATCTCTATTTAAATCAATGCCTCTATACATATCTGTATTATCTTTTTCAGTAATACTTTTAACATAGTGCCCTGTTACTAAAGCATCAGCATTGAGCTTTTTTGATTCTTCAAATAAATCTGTAAATTTAACTGTCTTATTACATTGCACACATGGAATGGGTGTTTCTCCATTTAAATAACTATCTATGAAATTATCAATAACCCCCTCCTTAAATTTATTTTGATAATATAAAATTTTATGTTCTATCTTTAATTTATCAGCTACTCTTTTGGCATCCATAATGTCTTGACCTGCACAACATTGTTTTGAAGAAGCTGTCTCTTTACTATCGTTATAAAGTTTTAAAGTTATACCAATAACATTGTAACCTTCATTTTTCATCATAGCTGCAACCGTTGAAGAATCTACTCCTCCTGACATTGCAACAACAACTAAGGTATCTTTTGGGTCTTTAGCTATTCCAATTGAATTCAATTTTGTCATATTTAATGATATTTATTAGTATATTAACTATAAGTAAATTAATGATTTTAGATTTTGAACCAGGTGACAAAGTTATCAATCCTAACAACAAAGACTGGGGAACTGGACAAGTTCAATCAATAATTAATGGTAAAGTTACTGTAAATTTTGAAAATGTTGGAAAAAAAGTTATTAATTCAAAAATAATTCAATTAGAAAAATTATATAAATGAACCTTGAAGAAAAAAAGAAAATTACCCTTTCACTTATAGGAACTTTTAATAAAGCAAGTCAGGTAGCTTTAGATCTAAGAGAGGCTGGTTTAAAAAAAGAAATTAAGTCAGACAATACTCCTGTGAGTAATGGAGATATTGAAGTTAATAAAATTTTAACCAGCAAGATCCAAGAAATAACTCCAAATATCCCTATTGTTTCAGAAGAGAGTGCAAACCATAAGATGAATACTGATTTAAAGAATTTTTGGTTAATCGATCCAATTGATGGCACTAGAGATTATATTAATAACCGTGATGAGTTTACTTTAAATGCAGCATTAATATTGGATAAAAAACCAGCAATTGGGATCATAACAGTTCCTGCTAAGAAAAGAGTTTTTTATTCTTACGGTTTATCTCACAGTTATGAATTAATTGATAACCAAGAAATTTCATTAATGAATAAAAAGAAAAACTTTGAAGGATTCACTGCGGTAAGTTATTCAAACGATCTTAAACCTGAAATTTTAGAAATTCATAAAAAATATAAAATAAGCTCTTTTCAAAAAATGAAAAGCTCGCTAAAGTTTTGTGTAATTGCAGCTGGTGAATTTGATATGTATGTTGCTGAACCAAGAGCTTGTGAATGGGATATTGCAGCTGGTCACGCAATCCTTGAGCACTCAGGGGGCAAAGTAACTGACTTTAATTACAATGAAATACTCTATGGAAAGCCTGAGTTTAAAAACCCAAGTTTAATTTTAAAAAGTAAAAACATATTATAATGGACGAGCAATTAAGAATAATTTTAATAATTATAGTGTCTGTTTCCATCTTTGGTTTATTAGTTTTTGTATTTGTTAAAAATATTATTAGAAATAGAATTAGGTCTCTTGTTGAAGAAGAAGAGAAAGAAAATAAATTAAAGTAATCTAATTATTTTTATATAGTCAGCTTGATCAATATCCATGATCCTTTTTGAAGTTTCAAAATCAAAACCATTTCTTGCTAGTAAAGCAATATCCTTTTTGTAAAATAGTACTCGGTTATCCTCTACTCTCGCTGGTCCAATTCTCTTTTTTTTGCATATTTTTATTCCAGAAAAAAAATCTTGATCAGAGTTGTCCTCTTTAATCTTATCTATAGTTTCTTTAATGTAGCGATCATTAATTCCCTTAGTCATTAAATAGTTTCTAATTTTGTTAACAGAGCTGCCTCTTTGAATTAAGCTTCTTGATTTGCTTTCAGAATAGAATTTGTCATTGATAAATTTAGTTTTTTCAAGATCTTGTAAAACCACATCAATTAAATCTGTAATATCTTGTTTTTTAATATTTTCTAAATTAGCTTTGAGATATTTCTTTAAAAGGTACGTTCTGAGCTGTTGTTTAGATGGGGCATATCTCTCAATGTATGCAAATGAGAAGTTTCTCATCTCATCTACTGTAACTTTTAATGTTTTTTTTCTACTTCTCATATGAATCCTAATGACTTATTGTATAATACACTAAAAAATGATCGATCAAATCTATACATACTTTACAACTGAAATGATTTTTCTTTGGTTAAATCTTGGTATCTTGCCTTTTTGGTTAATATTAGTCTTCTTTCCTCAGTCACAAATATGCAGAGTTTTTATTACATCAATTTTTCCTTTTATTATTTTAAGCTTTGCCTACGGTTATTTAACTTATGTGCTATTTAATGAGGGATATGACTTTATTAGAAATTTTGAATTATATTTAGGACTAGATTCAATTGGCAATTTATTTAACGATAAATCCTTCTTAATTTTGTTTTGGACTCATTTTCTATCAATCAATTTATTTTGTGGAGGTTGGATTGTTAAAGACTCTCAAAAATTTGGAATAAATAAAATAATAATGTCTTTTCCCCTAATAATAACTTATTTCATTGGTCCAATAGGTCTTACTATGTATTGGATTATAAGAATCTTTTACGCAAAAAGAATTAATCTATATGACTAAAGAAATAGATTTCTATTTTGATTTTATTAGTCCTTATGCATATTTAGCTCACAAAAAAATCCAATTATTACCAAAAGATATCAAAATAAATTATAAACCTATTTTATTAGGTGGTCTTCATAATCTGGAGGGAATAACAGCACCTGCATTTATCAAACCTAAATTAAAACATATGATAAATGACTGTTTATTGATTGCAAAAAAAAATAATCATGATTTTAAATGGAACTCTATATTTCCTATAAACTCATTAAATATTATGCGAGGTTGTTTTGATATTAACTTATCAAATAGAGATCCGTATATTGAAACAATGTTCAATGCCTATTGGAAGTATGATTTGGATATCTCTAAAGAAGAAATTTTAATCCCACTACTTGAGAAATGTAAGATTGATAAAGATATTTTTTTTAAAACTATTAAAGATCCTGCTATTAAAGAAAAGTTAAAAGATGCCACTAAAAATGCCCATGAAAAAGAAGTTTTTGGAGCACCAACTTTTATTGTTAATAATAAAATATTTTGGGGACAAGATCGATTGGAATTTGCCTTAGATGAATATAATAAAATAGATTAAACTATTTTAAAGTCACTTTGACTAATTGCTGCAAAACCACCATCAATGTGAGAAACATTTTCAAAGCCCATTTCTTTTAATGATCTAGCTGCAAGTGCAGATCTTAATCCACCAGCACAGAATAAAACCATCTCTTTATTCATATCAAGCTTTCCACTTTTAAAATAAGGACCTTCTGGATCTAACCAAAATTCTAACATTCCACGAGGAATATGGTTTGAATTTTCTACTCTTCCCGTTTTATCTAATTCACCTTTTTCTCTGATATCAATTAAGTTACATTTACCTTCATTGAATAAAGTTAAGGCCTCATCTGTATTGATTGTTTTGATTTCTTTAAGCGCTTCTGAAACTAATGTTTGTGATGATTTAATATTCATAATTTTTAGTATACATATGTAACAATATAATTAAATAAAATTATGAAAATCAATTCTAAAGCACCTTTGTTTAAATTAAACTCAACTGATAATGAGATTTATTCTTTAAAAGATTCACTTGGCAAATATGTAGTTCTTTATTTTTATCCTAAAGATGACACTCCAGGATGTACAATTGAGACTAATGATTTTAATAAATTATTACCTAAATTTAAAAAACTGAATTGTGATATATTTGGTATTTCCAAAGATGATATAAAAAGCCACCATAAATTTAAGGAAAAATTTAAGATCAAATTTGATCTTTTATCTGATGTAGAGCTTGGTATTTTAAAAAAATACAAAGTTTGGGCTAAGAAAAAATTTATGGGTAGAGAGTTTATGGGTATAGTAAGAACAACTTTCCTAATTGATCCAAATGGTAAAATTGTAAAAATTTGGGATAATGTAAAAGTTAAAGATCACGCTAAAGAAGTGCTTGGTACCTTAAAGACCATTCAAAATAAAAAAGGCCCCAGTTAAGGGGCCTATTTTCTAACTATAAGAGAGAGATAGTTAATTTATTAGTCTCTGATTGCGTAAGCTCTAACACCTATTTCCGCAACATCAGTTCCAAGTTTTTCAGCTTCTTTACTGATACGTAATCCAACTGTTGCTTTCAAAATTTTAAATATAATAAATGAAAGTATAAAGCTGAATGAACATACGGCAATTACACCTGTTAACTGAGAACCAAAAGATGTGTCTGCATTAGTAAGTGGAACTATCAATGTTCCAAATATTCCTGCAAACATATGTACTGGAATTGCACCAACAACATCATCAAGTCCCATTCTTTCTAAAAATTTTGTACCAAAGTACATAATTAAAGAACCCATTGAACCAATGACAAGTGCCATACCTGGTGTTGGAGTTAGAGGTTCAGCGGTAATTGCCACTAAACCAGCTAATGCACCATTTAACATCATGACTACATCTGTTTTGCTATCAAGTAATCTTGTAACTACAGCTCCTGTTACAACACCAGCAGCACCAGCAAGGTGCGTGTTGACTGCAATCTTAGTTATAGCAGTTACATCATCAAATGTTCCCATTGCAAGTTGACTAAAGCCATTAAATCCAAACCAACCAAACCATAAAAAGAATGTTCCAAGTGTAACTAAAGGAATACTTGAAGCTGCAAAAGGTACTAACGATTTAGTTTCACCTTTTTTTCCAAATCTACCTTCTCTGGCACCTAGTACTATTACGCCTGCTAAGGCAGCTGCCCCACCACATGCATGGACAAGAGTTGATCCTGCAAAGTCTGAAAAGCCTGATGTTGCTAACCAGCCTCCACCCCATTGCCAACCCATTGAAATTGGATAAATAAATCCACCCATTAATGTAGCAAAAATAAAGAATGGCCAAATTTTAATTCTTTCTGCAACTGCTCCTGAAACTATAGACACTGTTGCACAAACGAACATAGCCTGGAAGAACCAGTCAGAACTATCTGAGTAGCCAGTTTCAATACTAGAGCTATCACCCCAAGTTGTAAATGTTCCTATAAAGCCACCCTCAGGAATTCCATAAGCTAAATTATAGCCAAATAAGAAAAAGACTATTGAACAAATAGCAAATTTTCCAACATTCTTAGCTGCAATTGTTGAAACACTTTTTGTTGTAACTAAACCACATTCTAGCATACAAAATCCTGCTGCCATTAGTGCTACTAAAACTGCACCAATATAAAAAGCTAAAGTATTAAATATATACTGACCTTCTGCTGAAATTGTTGTTTCAGCAATACCAGCATTGGTCATACCTAATAAAAATACCAAACTAATAATTGGTGATGTTATTATTTTAATTGTTTTTGTCATCAAGACCTCCATGTTTAAGTTTTCACTTATATTTAGAATGGTCTTTAAAACTATTGTTGATTGGGAAATTTAGATATGCGGTATTTGCATATACTAACAGCCTTATTACATTTCTGTAAAAGGCTGTTAATGAATTTGGTATTTAATTACTTATTAAATATTTCTTTAAGTGCTTTAGCTGGTAAGAACTTAACTTTTTGAGAAGCACCGATTTGAATTTGCTCTCCAGTTCTAGGATTTCTTCCAACTCTAGCTTTTCTTTTTGCTACTTTGTAAGTTCCAAATCCAGCAATTTTCACTGTATCGTCACCTTTTAAAGCATCTAGAATAGTGTTTGTAATAGTATCAAAAGTACGCTCAGCATCAGCTTTACTTAGGTTCAATGAACCTGAAAGTTGTGCAATTAATTGTTTTTTGTTCATTTTTTAGCTCCGGTTTTATTGGTTATTTTCACATAATTTACATTAAACCCCATAAATCAAGCTTTTTATTAGTGTCTCGTAAAATAAAAGCCCCAATATATTGTGATTAATTAAATAAATGTTGATTTTAAAGGGTTATTTAAGAAATTTAATTATTAAAAAACTTAAATAAACCAACGTCTTTTAGATCATTAAATGTTGTAAAAAACATCAATGATAGCAATAAAAACAATCCGATTCGAAAAAAACCTTCTTGAGTTTTTTGCGATAAAGGCCGTCCTAAAACCTTTTCAATACCATAAAACATTAAGTGTCCTCCATCTAACATTGGAATTGGAAACAGGTTTATTAACCCTAAGCTAATAGAAATGTAAGCCATAAGACTTATAAATGGTAAAATTCCAAATTCTGCAACTTGTCCACTGATTTTTGCTATTCGAATTGGACCACCTAACTGAGAAGTATCACCATTTCCAACAATCATACTACCAATATACTTAAGACTAGAGGTGCTCACATAATAGACTTCCTTAACTGCATAAAATAGAGCTTTAGCAGGACCAAGTTTAACGTGATTTACTTCGTTATTATATGCTCCAAGCTTAATACCAACCATACGTTTACTAATTTTATTCCCAAGATTATCCTCTCCCTCAATAATGTTAGGTTTCACTCTAAAGGTTAAATCTTGATCATATCTATTTACCGTAAAATTAATAAATTCATCAGTAGACATCATGATGTATTTTGAAACTTCCATAATGCTTTTAACCTCATTACCATCAATGGAAACCACAATATCATTGTCTTTAAGACCGGCTACCATTGCAGGGCTATCTTTTTGAACTTCATTAATTACAGCTGGAGTAAAGTCTTTTCCAGCAAAAGTATAAACTGAAAAAAATATTAAAATTGCTAATAAAAAGTTAGCTAAAGGGCCACCAAATACAATTAAAGCTCTTTGATACAAGGGCTTTAACACAAAAAGTTTATCTTGATCTACTTTACTGTATTCTTTTATAATTTTATCATTGTCTGCTTGGCTATAAACGTTTCTATCACCAAAAAATTTAACATATCCCCCAAGTGGTATTACACAAACTTTCCATCTAGTGCCTGACTTATCATTCCAACCAAACATTTCTTTACCAAAACCTATAGAAAAATCAGTTACCCCTACTCCAAAACGTTTTGCAAAATAATAATGTCCATATTCATGAATAAACACCACTATAACAATTAAAACTATGAAGGGTAATATGTAAGACAACATGATTATAATCCAATAATACTATTTATTAATCTAATTTCTAGCTTTTAATATTATAGCCTTTTTTAAGTAGCATTGAGACTAAGAACACACATAGCACTAAGAAAAATAACATTGAGCTTATACTTATCCAAATATTAAAATCGGATACACCGTAAAAAGAAAATCTTAAGCCATCAATTAAATAAACTACAGGATTAAAATAAGAAATTGTTTGCCAAAATGGTGGCAGCATATCAAGGGAGTATAAACTTCCTCCTAAAAAAACCATAGGAGTTATTACCAATGATGGAATGATAGACATTTGTTCAAAGTTTTTACTAACAACGCCAATTAAAAATCCGAATAAAGCAAAAGTAAAAGAAACTAAAATTAATAAAAATATCATTAACATTGGATACTTAACTGTAACATCAGCAAAAAATGAAGCAGTAGCATAAATTACAGTACCAACTATTAATGTTTTTGTTGCTCCTGCCCCAACAAAAGCTAGAACCGTTTCAAGCGTTGATATAGGTGCTGCTAAAATCTCATTAATGGTTCCATTAAATTTTGGAAAAAATATTCCAAACGAGGTGTTACTTATTGATTGAGTTAATAATGTTAACATTAATAAACCCGGTACAATGTACGACCCATAACTAACACCATCAATTTTTTCAATATAACCACCAATAACTGAACCAAATACTACAAAATATAATGATGTAGATATTACTGGTGAAAGAATAGACTGACCTATAGTTCTTATAAATCTATTCATCTCATGAGCATAAATAGCTTTGAAGCCGTGATAATTAAATTTCATTATTCTCCTTAACTAAATTAACAAATATTTTCTCTAATGTACTTTGTTCTGTTTTTAAATCTTTTAACTTTAAGCCAGTATCTTTCAAATCTTGTAATAAATCAGTAATTCCAGTTTTTTCAGCTTGAACATTATAAGTATAAATTAAAGACATCTGTTCTTCACCTATTTCAAGATTATACTTAAGTAAATTTTCAGGAATTTTTGTAATTTTTTCTTGCAATTCAACAGTTAACTTTTTGTGACCCATTTTCTTAATTAATTCTTTTTTATCTTCAACAACAATTATTTCACCTTGATTAATCACAGCTACACGGTCAGCAATAGCTTCAGCTTCTTCAATATAATGAGTGGTTAAGATAATTGTAACCCCTTTTTTTCTTAAATCTTCAACAACCATCCACATATCCCTTCTAAGTTCAACATCAACACCTGCTGTTGGTTCATCAAGAAATAATATTTTAGGTTCATGAGATAAAGCTTTTGCAATTAAAACTCTTCTCTTCATTCCACCTGACAGTTCTCTTAATCTTTGATGTTTTTTATCCCACAAACTTAAATCTTTTAAAATTTTTTCTATATGTTCTGGCTTAGGAGGTTTTCCATATAATCCTCTGGTATACGATACTGTATCAAAAACTGTTTCAAAGGATTCTAAATTTAGCTCTTGAGGAACAAGCCCTATTCTTGATCTTGTCTCTCTATAATTTTTTATAATATCAAAATTATCAATTATAACAGTTCCTGATGAAGGTTTGACAATACCACAGATAATACTGATTAAACTTGTTTTCCCCGCACCATTTGGTCCAAGCATTGCAAGGATTTCACCTTGTTTTACTTTAAGGCTAACATTATTAAGGGCCTTAAAGCCATTATCGTAAATTTTAGAAAGACCATTAATAGATATTTGAATTTCAGACATTTGTTAAGGTGTATATAGTTATTAATACACCTTTTACAAATTTTTAGATCTATTTTTTAGATCCTTTTATTTTCCAAAATACCATTGGTAAAAAAGTTGCGACAATAAAAGACAAAAACAACAATGATTGAAGCACAAAAGCTGGAAAGGTATCTACTGGTAAAATTACACCGACTAGCAAACTCTTTGAAAAATCAGGAGCTGGGAATAAAAGAAATCCTCCAATTAATCCAATAATAATTGAAATGTATGCAGTTTTTTCATTCAACTTCTTATTATAGAAACTATAGAAAACAGTAAGTACAAACGCACAACAAAATAAATCAGCTAGTAGAAATAAGTATAAAACACTAAATCCTTTTGAAGCTATTACAAAAGCTACAATTGAAAGCACTACTATAAAATATTTTGAAAGAGTTAAGTAATTAGTTTTTTTATCTAAATTTAAAGTCGCTTTGCCATCAACTACTATTAAACTTGATATCGCATTCACTAGAGTATCAACTGTACTAATTGTTAATGATAAACCAAGGATCACAATTATTAATGATAAAAACTCTGTCTGCTCACTTAATAATAGAGAGAAGAAACCAAGATCAGGAATAACTTTTGGATTAGCTGATACTGCAACTAAACCACTAAAACCCATCAAAAACACAATTGGAATAATTACAATGAATGCAACAATTAAACTTTTCTTTAAGACGTCATTATTTTTTGCAGCATAAACTCTTTGCCAATTACCTTGATGAAAAAGATTAGTTGCAGCAACTGCAATAAAAAAAGTTAATCCTGCTGTATAATTTGGAATGTAACTGGCACTTAATAAATGAGGGCTTTTCTCTTTTATAAATGAGAAAGAAAACTGATCACCTGTAAATGATGTTAAATAAAAAACTGAAATTAATAACAAAGTTACAATTACAATCATTTGAATATTATCTGTAAAAATTGAGGCTCTAAGTCCCCCATATAGGGTGTAGGCAAGAGTTGCTATTAGTATAATTAAAGATGTAATCCAAAGTTCGGTACCAGAAATATAATTTATCAATATTGCAACTGCCGTAACCTCTGCACACAAAAAGACAAACATATAAAATACTGTCATAAGCAAAATAAGTTTAAACAAACTCTTACCAAATCTTTTTCTTAAAAACTCAATTAGAGTTGAGCCTTTTGGAAACTCAGTTCTTATTTTTTTTCCAAGTGAAATTAAAAAGATCATAGGAAAAGCAGTTCCTAATGCATAACCAATCACAGCTCCTATTCCACCCCATGTTGCAGCAGATGCTGGACCAAATAAAATCCAAGCTCCTAGCGCTGATGCAATTAGACTTGTAGTTAGTGAAAAGAAACCAATATTTCTATTCGCTGTTAGATAATTGTTAATTCCTTGATATTTTTTTGAGTAAATTAAGCCTACTACTGTAAAAATTAAGCTTATAGTAATGACGAGTGTTAATGATGTTGATTGACTTATAAAGTATGTTTTATCCATTGTTCTCCCTTTCTGAATTACCGGACAGGTTATTAGGGTTTAATCTCAGTCAGTTACGACACCCCTTAAAAATTAATATAATTGAAAATTACGTTTTATCATAGTAAAATTTTTAGATTATGCCCACTTATTCAGTTACAAATTCTAATTTTAACATAAATATTAAACAAAAAAATGAAATAGCAAAAGGAATTACCAAAGTACATAATAAGGTTACTGGAGCTAATACTTATTTTGCACAAGTAATTTTTAAAAAAACAAAAAATACTGATCACTTTATGGGGGGTGCAAAAGTTAAGGAACCACAAATTTTTTTGCATGGTCAAATAAGAGCTGGAAGAAATAATAGAATTAAAAAAAAATTAATTCTAGAGTTAAGAAATATATTGGTTAAAAAGTCAAATTTAGATAAAACTCAAGTGTGGGTTTATATTGATGAACTACCAGCTTCACAAATGATTGAATATGGTGAAATCCTTCCAAAATCTGGTCAAGAAAATAAATGGTTTAACAATCTATCTACTAGATTGAAAAAGAAACTTTTAGCTTTAGACGCATAAATATAAGTCTATTATTTTGTATCTGAAATTTCCAATGGTAGTGGTGCTTCTGGGTACTTTTCTTTACATAAATGTTCATATTTTTTACAAAGAGTCAAAACCGTTTCATGGGCATCCTCTTTTGACTTTAAAAATTTAATCAAATTATCTCTCTCTGTCTCTACTTCCTTAATATCTTCACTCCTAAGATATTCGCCAGTTTCAACTTCCCAATAAGTGTCATTAAGTTCATCTTTTTTTAAAGTGTTAAGTTTTTTTTGAAGTTCAATAATAATCTCATCATCTGATTTACTGTCCTTCA
>ENA-ORDA01002735-ORDA01002735.1-marine-metagenome-genome-assembly--contig:-NODE-2735-length-13081-cov-4.509074_pt1 | contig 13081 bp, 13 predicted proteins | sample MGYA00237778_ERZ508506 | MGnify/ENA primary metagenome ERZ508506 (study PRJEB26177, sample SAMN06267891) | marine metagenome | isolation source: Monterey Bay, California, USA | place: Pacific...
GCAAAGGCATCGCGGTGGATTTTTAGCGTTAGGGTGCAATTAGCCTAAGCTGGCGAGCCCATTCTAATGGCCATAGCGCTTTCAGATACTTGAAAAACTTCTGCTAGTTTCAAAACAGAATTTACACCATTTTCGATTTGTTGGTTTAAAAGTTGCCATGGCATAAGTATGTCCGCAGCCAGCTTATTCGCTTGAGCTTCAACTGCGTTCGTTAATTTGCTTCGATATAAAGCATCATCAGCAATCCCATCGCCAATCAAGTCACTATGCAAAATAAAATGAGCAATCTCATGAGCCGTCGTAAAGCGACGTCTGTTTTTGTGATGAGATTCATTCACAAAAATAGCATAACCTGAAGATCCTCCATGAGTAGTTGACCTTTCAATTTTCCCTGACAATTCCTTTGGCCAATTTGGGACGTGCCAGACTTTCAAGCCCAATTCTTGCGCAAGAGGCACTGTTTGGATCGGCGCAGAATGCTGATGCTTGGCAACCACTTGCAACTTTTCTGGGTAAGTTAATTTCATTCGCCCTTTGCCTCCTTTGCGTCCGTGACTGGCTCGTCCTCCAGCTTGTAGTCACCACCGTACTCCGGTGGTTCGGAACTTTGGTTGGTTTGTTCGCGTTGCCAAATGAGGAACTGTTCACTCACTGTTTCCCTGGCCTCTTCAACTGCTTTATTGACTGCCGCGTTTTTGATTTCAGTGTAACCAATAGTCCCAGCGCGGCGAAAACAAACCCAACCAACACCAATATTATTTCAAGTATTGTAACATTTAAAGCTACAGCCTCAATTGTATAGCCTGTGTTGGACGGCATAATAGCCGTCACCTCTGAGGCGCTATACCAGTAAACGAAAAATGCAAGGTTAGCGACACTAACTGCTAAAAGAAAAAGCAGAAAGATGGATTTGGCTATTTTCAAGTTCTGCATCCAATGCCGTAAAGATATAATTCCTGTCTGCAAAATAAATTGGTTTTTTTGCCATTCATCAAATATCAATTAGATGTTTGTCGATATAATATATGCACGGTGGGTTTTCCAGTAAAGCCTCATCACCGATTCTGCCAACGATTGGTGCTTCATGCACAGCAGTCATTGAGCTCGTTTTGCAAAGAGAGGGGCCTGACTTTGAGATTTCTTACAGCCCTAAGACATCCATCATATCATATTGACCAGGCTGCTTGCCTTGCCCCCAAAGTGCAGCTTTCAGTGCGCCGCGGGCGAAAATGGCGCGGTCGGTGGCGACATGGCGCAGAATGATGCGTTCGCCGGCGGATGCGAAGAGCACATCATGTTCGCCCACGATATCGCCGCCGCGAATCGCGGCAAAGCCGATATCACCGCGTTTGCGGGCGCCTGTTATGCCATCGCGGCCACTGTCGCGCGTATCGCTCAAAGAGACACCGCGTCCTGCAGCGGCAGCTTCTCCAAGCATGAGGGCGGTCCCAGACGGGGCGTCTACTTTGTGGTGGTGATGCGCTTCGATAATTTCGATGTCAAAATCCTCATCTAAGGCAGCGGCGACAGTTTCAGTAATTTTGGTGAGGAGATTTACGCCAAGCGACATATTGCCAGCCCGCACGATCACCGCGTGGCGGCTGGCCGGCTCGAGTTTTTCCAGGTCCTCTTCGCTCATGCCTGTGGTTCCGATGACATGCACGGCGCGGGCTTGCGCGGCGAGGGCGGCGAATTCTAGCGTGGCGGCCGGAGTGGTGAAATCAATCACGGCCTGGGACAGTGCAAATGCCTCAAGCGGCTCATCTGTAACATGCACGCCAACGGCTTGCCCGCCCATAGCTTCACCGACATCGCGGCCAACCCAGGGGTGTCCTTTGCGCTCAACTGCGCCGACAAGCCTCGCTTTATCGCTGTTCAATACAGTTTGAATCAGCATTTGCCCCATGCGCCCAGAGGCGCCGGTGATGGTGATTGCGGGGGATTGAGCCATGACATTCTCCTTTCTTGCTTATGTGGCGCAAAGTTTTGCCACTTGCAAACCTATTGGTACAGCGCCTATGACCCCTCCCATGGCACAAAGCAGATCACATAAAAAATCCGGACCGTCGCAACGGCAGCTGAAAGTTGGCGAGGTCATTCGCCGGACCTTGTCTGAAATACTGGCCCGCGACGAGATTCACGATCCGGAACTCAATCGCATTTCCATCACCGTCTCAGAGGTGACCACCTCGCCAGATTTGCAGATTGCGACCGCATATATCATGCCTCTGGGCGGTAAGCTCTATGAGGAGGCGATTGCGGCACTGGCGCGGAACAAGGGCCAAATTCGCAGCATCGTTGGTCGCAAGGCAGGGTTGAAATTTGCGCCTGACCTGAGATTTCGTATTGATGAGACGTTTGACCGAATAGACAGTACGCGCGCCTTATTTGAGCGCGAAGACGTGCGCCGCGACCTCGCGCCAGGAGTGGAGTTTGGGGATGCAGCCGATTCGGGTTCTCAGAGCGATTGACCTGCTGCGCTGCCCGGGCTAGAGCAGCCGCCTAAGACGCATGAGGGACTTATGGGACGCACACGCAAGGGCCGGGATGTTTCCGGTTGGGTCATTATAGATAAACCCGCAGGCCTGACCAGCACGGCTGTGGTCAATAAAATTCGTTGGGCATTTGATGCTAAAAAAGCAGGCCATGCGGGGACTTTGGATCCCGAGGCGACTGGGCTTTTGGCGGTAGCGCTGGGCGAGGCGACGAAGACCATCCCCTATATCACCGATGCAACGAAAGCCTACGAATTTACAGTAAATTTTGGGGCTGCCACCAATACTGACGACGCGGAGGGGGAGGTGATCAACACCTCGGATGAGCGCCCCAGTGATGCGCAAATTATTGAGGCTTTGCAGGGGTTTCTTGGCGAAATCATGCAGGTGCCGCCGCAATTTTCCGCAGTGAAAATTGATGGGCAGCGGGCGTATAAATTGGCGCGTGCGGGCGAGGAAATGCAGATTGCCGCCCGGCCGCTTTGGGTCGAAGAGCTGTTGCTGGCTGACCGGCCTTCAGCGGATCAAGCGGTTTTGGAAATGACCTGCGGCAAGGGCGGATATGTGCGTTCGATTGCGCGGGACTTGGGAGAGGCTTTGGGCTGCTATGGCCATGTGGCGCAATTGCGTCGCCTCTGGTCGGGCCCGTTCGATTTGGAACAGGCGATCAGCCTAGAACAAATTAAACCCTTTGCGAAGACGGCTGAGATTGACCAGTTCTTGCGTCCCTTGGAAGATGGTTTGGCGGATCTATTGCAGGGAACAACCAATGCAGAAGGCGCGGCAAAACTGCGCAATGGCAATCCGGCGATTTGTTTTACCCAAGCAGAGTTTGGTGATGAAATTTGGGTCAGCTATGAGGGCAAAGCCCAGGCGATTGGCCGTTATAAATCAGGCGAAATCCATCCCGCGCGGGTAATCTTGCAAGGTTAGATGCCACTTTATTTTCGACGCTTTGCACGCCACTTGATGGGTTGCGGCATGCCGATTTTTGACTGAATTGAACGGATGTTCAAAAAAATTGATTGACCTTTGACAAACCGCAGTCCCATTATCCATCCAGAGCCTATGAAAAGGCGCCGGGAACCGGCATTGGGAGGATCGTATTTTGACTGTGACGGATTCGGCGGATCTGGTCTCTATTCCAGCACTACTGGCACGCAATGCGCGTGAGTTTGGCGATAAAGCGGCCTATCGCGAGAAAGAATTTGGCATTTGGCAAAGCTGGACTTGGCTTGAAGCGGTTGAGCAAGTTGAGGCTCTGGCCTTGGGTCTGCTGTCGCTTGGTGCCGAAAAAGGGGACCATGTGGCCATCGCGGGCCGCAACCGTCCGTACCTCTATTGGGCAATGTTGGCAGCTCAATCAATTGGCGCTGTGCCCGTACCAATTTACCAAGACGCGGTGGGAGATGAGATTGCCTATGTTCTCGACCACTGCAATGCGCGGTTTATCGTGGCTGGTGATCAGGAGCAGGTGGATAAGATCCTCGACATTCGCGACAGTTTGAAAAATCTTCAGACCATCATTTATTTGGATCCACGCGGATTGCGCAAATATGACCACAGCATGCTCAAGCAATATCAGGGCTTGCAAGACGAAGGCCGCGCGGCGCGGGGAGATTTGGGCGACGAGCTGGCCAAACGTCAAAAGGCGCAGACCTATGACGATACTTGCGTGATGCTCTATACCTCCGGGACCACTGGCCGTCCGAAGGGCGTGGTATTGTCCAACCGGAACGTCATTGAAACCTCAAAAAATTCATCGCAATTTGATGATCTAGGCCCGGGCGAAGAAGTATTGGCTTATCTGCCGATGGCATGGGTCGGTGACTATACCTTCTCGATGGGGCAAGCGTTGTGGACGGGCTTTTGCGTCAATTGCCCAGAGAGCGCCGAGACGATGATGACTGATTTGCGCGAAATCGGTCCGACGTATTATTTCGCACCGCCGCGGGTGTTTGAAAACCAGTTGACCAATGTGATGATCCGCATGGAAGATGCGAGCCGTCTCAAAAAATGGATGTTTGACAAGGCGATGGCCCATGCCAAGCGCGTGGGACCCGCGTTGTTGAGCGGCAAATCAATAGGCCTTATGAATCGGGTTAAGTATTTTCTCGGTGATATTTTTATTTATGGCCCGTTAAAAAATACGCTCGGCCTGAGCCGCGTGCGCATTGGGTATACCGCCGGTGAGGCGATCGGCCCGGAGTTGTTCGACTTTTATCGCTCGCTGGGGATTAATCTGAAACAGCTTTACGGCCAAACAGAAGCTACAGTTTATGTGACCATTCAACCGGATGGACAGGTTCGGGCCGATACGGTTGGCGTTCCGGCGCCGGGCGTCGAAGTGCGTGTTGGCGACAATGGTGAGATTTATTACAGGTCACCAGGTGTCTTTGTAGAATATTACAACAACCCGGAAAGCACAGCGTCAACCAAAGATGCCGAAGGCTGGGTGGCAACGGGCGATGCGGGCTTTTTCGAGGAAAACACAGGCCATCTGCGCATTATTGACCGGGCCAAAGATGTTGGAAAGATGGCTGACGGGCGTTTGTTTGCGCCAAAATATGTCGAGAATAAGTTGAAATTCTATCCGAATATTTTGGAAGCCGTTGTTTTTGGCAATGGCCGCGACTATTGCACCGCCTTCGTCAATATTGATCTCAATGCCGTCGGCAATTGGGCAGAGCGCAACAATATCGCCTATGGCGGCTATCAAGAGCTGTCTCAGCACCCACAGGTGTTGGACATGATCCAAGCCCATATTGAAGAGACCAATCACAGCATCGCGCAAGATCCCATGTTGTCGGGGTGCCAAGTGCGCCGCTTCTTGGTGCTGCATAAGGAACTGGATGCCGATGACGGCGAAATGACCCGCACACGCAAGGTGCGTCGTCGCACGGTTGAGGATAAATTCGATGATCTGATTGCTGGCCTTTACGGCGATGCGCAGTTTGTTGAGACGACCACTGAGGTGACCTATGAAGATGGGCGCAAGGGCTCGATTTCGGCAAAATTGGAACTGCGGGATGCTGTGGTTGCCGCTGAGCAGCAGGTGGCTGCTCAATGATTGTCTCTAGGCCCGTTGTGATCGTTCAATATTCTTTGGAGTATTCGCCCCATGTTTGACCAAGCTGATAGTTTTGTAACCGCAGATGGCCGCACCATTGGCGCTGTGATGATGGAAATGAAGAATATTACCCTGCGGTTTGGTGGGGTTGTGGCGATTAAGGATATTTCCTTTGATGTGCGTGAAGGAGAAATTCGCGCGATTATCGGGCCGAATGGCGCTGGGAAATCCTCAATGCTCAATGTCATTTCTGGTTTTTACCATCCCCAAGAGGGGGAAGTCTGGTATAAAGGCGCGCGCCGGCCGGAAATGAAACCCTTTGAAGTTGCCCGACAAGGCATTGCGCGCACCTTCCAAAATATTGCGCTTTTCGAAGGCATGAGCGTTTTGGACAATGTTATGACCGGCCGATTGAACCATATGAAAAGTGGTATTCTAAGCCAAGCGATTTGGTATGGAAAAGCCGAACGTGAAGAGACAGAAAATCGCGCCGTGGTGGAGCGCGTCATTGATTTTCTTGAAATTCAACACATCCGCAAAACACCCGTTAGCCGCTTGCCCTATGGTTTGAAAAAGCGCGTTGAATTGGCCCGCGCCTTGGCCGCTGATCCCAAGCTGTTGCTGCTTGATGAGCCGATGGCGGGGATGAATGTGGAAGAAAAAGAGGACATGAGCCGCTTCATTCTTGATGTGAACGATGAATTTGGCACGACGATTGTTTTGATTGAGCATGATATGGGTGTTGTGATGGATTTGTCCGACCGCGTGGTTGTGATGGATTATGGCAAGAAAATTGGCGATGGTCCCCCCGATGAAGTGCGCAATAATCAGGCGGTGATTGATGCCTATTTGGGGGTCGCGCATGATTGATCGTATGAAATATACGGGCGGCTGCGTGGTGCAGACGGCCCATAACACCGGCGCGGAGGCGTAAGCTATGTTCCCAGATCAGTTTTTATTCGGTGTCGAAGTTTTGCTCAATGGGTTGATGGCTGGGGTGCTTTATGCGCTGGTGGCTTTGGGATTTGTGTTGATCTTCAAAGCCTCGGGCATTTTCAACTATGCGCAAGGGGTTATGGCTTTGTTCGCGGCGCTGACCCTTGTGGGCGTTATGGACGGTCAGGTGCCGTTTTCCCACTTAATCAACGCGATTTTTGGCACGGACGTGCATCATTTTGGCTGGCACGTTCCTGCCTTTGGGGCCATTCTTTTGGCGATGGCAGTGATGGTCGGGCTGGCCTGGATGGTGCAGCATTTCATTTTCCGCCATCTGGTTGGGCAAGAGCCGATTATCCTGTTCATGGCCACCATCGGTTTGGCCTATTTCATGGAAGGCTTTGGCGACATGATGTGGGGCTCTGACATTAAGAAACTTGATGTTGGTATTCCACAGGGTGGCAGCTTTTGGATTGAAGAAGCCACGGCCTTTTTGGGCGGCTCAAACTTCTACGGATTTTTCATAGATCAGCTGGATATTGTTGCGGCGGTTGTGGCGATTATTCTGGTGGTCCTGCTGGTGGCCTTTGCGCAATACACCAAGCAAGGCCGCGCCATGCGGGCGGTGGCAGATGATCACCAAGCGGCTTTGTCTGTTGGGATCTCGTTGAGTTTTATCTGGGTCTTGGTCTGGTCGCTGGCGGGGTTTGTCGCCCTTGTGGCCGGCATCATGTGGGGGGCGAAATCAGGCGTGCAGTTCTCTTTGTCCCTTATCGCGCTCAAAGCCCTGCCTGTGTTGATGCTCGGAGGGTTCACTTCGATCCCTGGTGCGATTGTCGGCGGATTGATTGTGGGTGTCGGTGAAAAACTGTTCGAATTCCTCATCGGCGCGCCCTTCTTGGGCGGCGCGACGGAGAATTGGTTCGCCTATATGCTGGCCCTAGTGTTTTTGGTCTTTCGTCCACAAGGCTTGTTTGGGGAGAAAATCATTGAGCGTGTTTAACTCATGTATCTGCGCCCTGAGGGGCTTTGTGACTAATGATTTGAATATGAAAGGGACAGCGCATGCTATATCGTGAATCGGGCGATTTTAGTGAAACCTACAAAGCGGATAGCCAAACTTTCCCCATCAAATTTGATCGCTATCGCTATTATGCGGTCTTAGCTTTCGCCTTTTTGGTCATTCCATTTATAATTAACGATTACTGGGCCAATGCCGTTTTGGTACCTTTTTTGATTTATGCGATTGCAGCCATTGGTCTCAATATTCTAACGGGCTACTGCGGCCAGGTGTCTTTGGGCACGGGTGGATTTATGGCGGTGGGCGCCTATGCGTGTTACAAGCTTATGACGGCGTTCCCTGACGTGAGCATCATGATCCATGTGGTGATTTCCGGGGGTATAACCGCGGCGGTGGTGACGATATTCGGTCTGCCAAGCCTGCGCATCAAGGGTTTTTATCTCGCTGTGGCCACATTGGCAGCGCAGTTCTTCTTGGTTTGGTTGTTCAACCGTGTGGCATGGTTTTACAATTACTCTGCTTCCGGTCAGATCAACGCACCTGATCGCATGGTATTTGGGCATCTGGTGACGGGTCCAAATACAGAGGCCTGGGCAAAATATATGATTTGTCTCGTGTTCCTTACGGTTGCGGGCATCTTGGCGCGCAATATGACCCGCGGCGCTCTAGGGCGCAAATGGTCGGCTATTCGTGATATGGACATCGCAGCTGAGATCATCGGGGTGAACCCTTTGACGGCCAAACTTTCCGCCTTTGCCATATCTGGCTTTTTCATTGGCATCTCAGGGGCGCTGTTTTTCAGCGTCTACCTTGGCGCTGCTGAGGTCGGGGAGGTCTTTGGAATTCAAAAATCATTCCTTGTGCTTTTCATGATTATCATTGGAGGTCTGGGTTCAATCTTCGGCAGTTTTGCCGGGGCGGCCTTTATGGTCTTGTTGCCGGTTCTGCTCAAAAATGTCCTTGTGGGCGGGCTCGGATGGGACACGGCGCTGGCGGCTCATTTGGAATTCGTCATCGTGGGTGCATTGATCATCGTGTTTTTGATTGCTGAACCGCATGGATTGGCGCAGCTTTGGCGCGTGGCAAAAGAGAAATTACGACTTTGGCCTTTCCCGCACTAGGGGTAGGTTAATCAAACGACCGGGAAAACCGGCATTTCGGACAAACCAAGGGAGGAATTATCCGATGAAAAGACTAGCAACAGCAACAGTGGCCGCCGTCATGGCTGCGGCCCCAGTGATGGCAGACCTTGTGTTCCCATCTCTGTCATATCGCACGGGTGCCTATGCAGCGAACGGCATTCCATTTGCCGATGGCTATGCTGATTACTTCACGCTTCTCAATGAGCGCGATGGCGGCATCGGTGGTGTCATGACTCGGCTTTTGGAATGTGAAACTGGCTATAACACCGAAAAAGGTGTGGAATGCTATGAAGCCACCAAGGGTGAGGGATCTTTGGTCTATCAACCGCTGTCCACCGGCATCACCTATCAGTTGATCCCGAAAGCCACCGCAGATGGCATCCCCATGCACACAATGGGCTATGGCCGGACATCTGCAGCCAATGGTCAGGTTTTCTCCAATGTGTTTAACTATCCTGCCAACTACTGGAACGGTGCCTCTTTGGTCGTGAACCATCTGCTCGACATCAACGGAGGCGACATCAAGGGCAAAACCCTGGCGTTGGTCTATCATAACTCTGCCTATGGTAAGGAGCCAATCCCAACACTTGAGGCTTTGGCTGCGAAACATGGCTTTAACCTGAGCTTGCTGGCTGTGGATCACCCAGGCCAAGAGCAAAAATCTCAGTGGCTGCAAATCCGTCGTGAGCGTCCGGACTATGTGGCTATGTGGGGCTGGGGCGTTATGAACCAGGTTGCCATCCAAGAAGCCGCGAATATCCGTTTCCCAATGGAGAATTTCATTGGTGTTTGGTGGTCCGGTTCTGAAAATGATGTTCTGCCCGCCGGCGATGCAGCCGATGGCTATAAGCACATCACATTCCACAACGTTGGTGACGATTACCCAATCTTTGATGATGTGGCCAAATATGTCGTGGATGCTGGCAAAGCCGCCGGTGCGGGCGATCAGGTCGGTACAGTTCTCTACAACCGGGGCTTCTACGCTGCGATGCTTGCTGCTGAAGCGGTGCGCAAGGCGCAAGAAATCCACGGTGTCGCAGATATCACACCTGCTATGATGCGTGACGGCATGGAAGGTTTGGAAATCACCGAGGCGCGTATGTCCGAACTGGGCATGCCTGGCTTTGGTCCAAGCTTCGCAGTCTCCTGTGAAAATCACGGTGGTCCAGGCACTGGCGCTGTGGCACAATGGGATGCTTCTGCCAAGAAATGGTCTTTGATTTCTGACTTCTCCAGCCCGGATATGTCTGTGATCCAGCCATTGATTGATGCTGACTCTGCGGCCTTTGCTGCGGAAAACAACATCACAGCCGGTTGTAAATAAGATAAAAAGAGCGCTCTGGCCCCCCTTTGGGCCAGAGCATTTCCAATAGGATGAATGCCATGCTTGATGACAGCTCGACAAACGAAACACTGCTTGAAGTCAATAATATTGAAGTGATTTATAATCACGTGATTTTGGTATTGAAGGGCGTGTCTTTAAGTGTGCCAAAAGGCGGGATCACTGCGCTTTTGGGCGGTAATGGTGCGGGTAAAACCACAACCTTGAAAGCGATTTCTCAGTTGCTTCATTCCGAACGCGGCGAAGTTACCAAAGGTACGATCGCCTATCGCGGTCAATCGGTCTCTGGTTTGAACCCATCGGATCTGGTGAAGCGCGGCGTGATCCAAGTGATGGAAGGGCGCCACTGTTTCGAACATTTAACCATCGAAGAAAACCTGCTGACCGGCAGCTATACCCGAACAGATGGCTCGGCAGCGGTCGCAGCGGATTTGGAAAAAGTTTATGCCTATTTCCCAAGGCTGGCCGAACGGCGCAAAAGTCAGGCGGGTTATACCTCTGGCGGCGAGCAACAGATGTGTGCCATTGGACGCGCTTTAATGTCTCGTCCTGAAACGATTTTGCTGGATGAACCCTCAATGGGTTTGGCGCCGCAATTGGTTGAAGAAATTTTTGGCATCGTAAAAGATCTCAATGAGAAAGAGGGCGTGTCTTTCCTCTTGGCCGAGCAAAACACCAATGTAGCCCTAAGGTTTGCCCATTATGGCTATATTTTGGAATCCGGTCGTGTGGTGATGGATGGTCCGGCCGCGGAATTGCGGGAAAATCCGGATGTGAAAGAATTCTATCTTGGCATGTCCGATGAGGGGCGCAAGTCTTTCCGTGACACGCGCAGCTATCGCCGCCGCAAAAGGTGGCTCAGCTGACCTGTATAAAGATGGGAGTCATGCAATGACTTTTTATGACGCCTTAGAAACCCGCTCCGCCGATGCGCGCGCAGCCTCCTTGGCCGAATGTTTGCCGGCGCTTTTGACCCATGCGCAGAGTCTTGCGGGTTATCAGCATTTGGCACAGTTTGATCTGGCCAGTATTTCCAGTGCCGAAGAGCTCGCCCGATTGCCGGTTCTGCGCAAGTCTGAGCTTGGCGCGGCGCAAAAGCGCTTGCCTCCCTTTGGTGGCTATAGCGGTGGAGAATTTGAATATGCTTTCCAATCGCCAGGACCGCTTTATGAGCCGGGTCGAAACACGCATGATTGGTGGCGTTTCGCGCGGTTTTTGCATGCCACCGGATTTGGGCCGGGCGATATTGTACAAAACTGCTTTTCCTATCATCTGACACCCGCCGGGACGATGTTTGAAAATGGCGCGCGGGCCCTGGGCGCTGCGGTTTTGCCCGCCGGGACCGGGCAAACCGAGCTACAGGCTCAAGCTGCGCATGATGTGGGTGTCACTGGCTATGCGGGCACACCGGATTATTTGAAGGTGATATTGGAAAAGGCCGATGAGATGGGCCTGGCGCTCAATATTGACAAGGCCGCAGTTGGTGGCGGGGCGCTATTTCCGTCGCTGCGGCAATGGTATGCGGATCGGGGCATCATTTGCCGTCAATGCTATGCGACTGCTGATCTGGGCAATATCGCTTATGAAAGCGAGTCTATGGAAGGATTGATCCTGGATGAGGGCGTGGTGGTCGAGATCGTCACTCCGGGCACAGGTGATCCTGTACCCTTTGGCGAGGTGGGCGAAGTATTGGTGACCACGCTGAACAATGACTACCCATTGGTGCGATTTGCCACTGGGGACCTTTCTGCCTTTATGCCCGGTGAAAGCCCCTGCGGACGTAGCAATCTGCGGATCAAAGGCTGGATGGGCCGGGCGGATCAGACGACAAAAATCAAAGGGATGTTCATTCGACCCGAGCAAGTGGCGGCCTTTGTGGCCAAACATCCTGAAGTCACCCGCGCGCGTGTCATTGCCAGCCGTGACGGTGAGGCGGATGTAATGGCTGTGAAAATCGAAGGCCGAGCTGAGAAGGCCGCTGACTATGCCGCCTCTTTGTCGGAGACGTTGAAATTGCGCGGTCAAGTGGAGGTGGTTGCCTCCGGCAGCCTGCCGCGCGATGGCGTCGTGATCGAAGATCAACGTAGCTATGAATGAGCCTTGGATTTAGGTTTAGGCAAAAAAAAGCCGACCCCAAAGGGACGGCCTTTTTAAAAACGCTGCACCGGTGATTAACCCTGGCGTGCTTTAAAACGTGGCTGTGTTTTGTTGATCACATAGACACGGCCTTTACGGCGTACCACACGACAATCGCGGTGGCGGCTCTTAAGCGAGCGAAGCGAGTTTTTGACCTTCATGGCCTTCTCCTTCAAAACCGGGCCGCGGATAGCCCAAGTAAACAAAATGGTGGGCACGACTGGGATCGAACCAGTGACCCCTTCGATGTCAACGAAGTGCTCTACCGCTGAGCTACGCGCCCGTTGAACCGATGTTTTCCCCACGCCCCATAAAAAAGGACGCAAAAATCGCGTCGGTAACGGCCGTATATGCAGCAGGTCGCGAGTCTTCAAGCTGAAATCGCAATTCAATGGAGAAATTGCTGGGACAAGGGCTGTTTTGGCGGATTTTATAGGAATTGCTTCCTCAATCTGGTCTCTCTGCTATGGTTGGCTCATGCAAGATGCTCCCTTCACCCTGTTTGAGCCCATTCAACGTAGCAGTTGCGTTGTTTTTGCTGCGCCGCATTCGGGGCGCCACTATGCGCCAGAGTTTTTAGCGCAATCCGTGCTTGATTCGCATGAAATTCGCGCCTCCGAAGATGCTTTTGTGGACCAATTGTTTGCGCCTGCCATTGAGTTTGGCGCGCCGCTCTTGGTTGCCAATGCGCCGCGGGCTTATGTGGATCTCAACCGTGCCTGCGATGAGTTGGATCCTGCGGTGATTGAGGGGGTGAAAAGCCTCGGCGTGAATGCACGGATCGCCTCTGGTCTCGGGGTTGTGCCGCGGGTCGTGGCAATTGGCACTCAGATCTATCGCGGCAAGATCAGCCGTGCGGCGGCGCAAGAGCGCATTGACCGCATTTGGTGGCCATATCACCATCAGTTGAGCGCACTGTTGGACCAGACCCGCGCGCAG
>ENA-ORDA01002738-ORDA01002738.1-marine-metagenome-genome-assembly--contig:-NODE-2738-length-13071-cov-5.824534_pt1 | contig 13071 bp, 4 predicted proteins | sample MGYA00237778_ERZ508506 | MGnify/ENA primary metagenome ERZ508506 (study PRJEB26177, sample SAMN06267891) | marine metagenome | isolation source: Monterey Bay, California, USA | place: Pacific...
GGGATATCGCTATGGCACATGAAGAGTTTCATATAGCTGAATTGATGACCGGCATTACATTGCTCATGTTGGTGGCAGCCGTCACCACAATGCTGAGCAAACGTATTGACAAGTTACCGCTAACCATTGGGCTGGTGTTTGTAGGAATCGCTGTATCCTATGCCTCTGAGAATATACTCGGCTTTGGGTCCTTAAAGAACTTCGCGCTAACGCCAGATCTTGTCTTGTTTGTTTTTATCCCGACGCTCATCTTTGAATCTGCCTTCAACCTAAATGCGCGCCAAGTCGGCAGAAATATTCTCCCAATTCTCGCACTGGCTGTCCCCGGGTTATTAGTTTCTACGGCGATAATTGGTTTCATTATGTCGATCTTTACGGAGTTTGATTTATTAGTGTTGCTGCTCCTCGGCGCTATCTTAAGCGCAACGGATCCCGTCGCCGTGATTTCTATCTTCAAGCAGCTGGGTGTGCCAGAGCGACTGACTGTGTTGGTAGAGGGGGAAAGCCTATTTAACGATGCGACATCGTTAGTACTTGCCACGTTGCTCATCGGTATCATCACTGCTGGCGCTGGCGAATTTTCAGGCGGGGTCGTGATATCAGGTATTGGCGAGTTCTTTGTCGTCTTTATAGGCGGAGCATTTGTTGGCTGGATATTAGCGCTTGCGGTGGGACATATGTTGGGGGCGATCGAGTCGGACGCTGATATAGAGATTACACTTTCAACAATTCTTGCGTATTTTTCGTTCATTATTGCCGAACATGTTTTCCATGTGAGTGGCATTATGGCGGTCGTGGCCGCCGGCATAATGATGGGCTCGTGGGGCAAGACTAAGATCTCGCCCTCTACGGAAGAATTCATGGAGCATTTCTGGGAATACCTGGCCTACATCGCGAATGTTCTGATTTTCTTAATGGTCGGGATGCAGATCGACCTTGGCGCACTTTGGGCGTCGCTGGACCTTATCGCACTGGTCTTCGGATGCATGTTGCTTTCCAGAGCTGTCGTCGTCTTCGGTGCAGTGCCTTTAATTGGCAAAATGCCTGGGCAGGACGCTATCGGTATGCCCTATAGAATGGTGATGTATTGGGGCGGTCTGAGGGGGGCAATCGCACTTGCTATTGTGCTAGCACTGCCTGAGGGGTTTGCCCATAAAGACACGCTAGTAGCGGTTGTTATGGGGGCCGTAGTATTTACGCTGATCTTCCAAGGTCTCTCTATTGAAGCGCTTGTGAAGCGCTTGAAATTAGACCAGTTCAGCCTCGCAGATCAGTTAGCCAAGTTAGAAGGGGACCGCGATGCGCGCACCGAGGGTTTGACCCGTATGCAAGAATTGGCCAATGGCGGTCTTTTCTCAAACCGAATCGCAGACAATATTAAAGAAAAGGGTGAGCGACAAATATCTGGTTTGGAATCAGAGATTGCAAATGTTCACGAAGAAATGGATGCCGGCGAGAAAACCACAAACTTGGCCTTGCGTTGTATTGTGCGTGAAAAATCAAGTTATAGAGAATTTTTTTCACAGGGTTTGATCAACGAATGGGCCTACCGTGAGTTGAATTACACCATGGAAGTGCAGATGGATGGCGTGCGCCATGGTGGTGGGTTGCCCACCGCAGAAATGGAAACATCTATCAGCAAACGTTTTAGTTTTATGCTGATGTCCCTAATAAGTTTTGTGCCCGGTATGCATCGCACGTTAGAGGCAATGCGTACCCAATGGATTGTTCGAAATTACGGCGTGGTTTGGGCGCGACATAGGGCGAGCCAAACCGTCTTAACTCAGCTATCAAAAACAGCTGGTACTGAATACGACGTAGATATTGTCGAGCGCCTACGCGCTATTTACGAGGGTATTTCAAATGACGCAAAAGCACAGATTGATGAAGTTGGGGAACAGTACCCTGAATTCGTCGAAACCACACAGGAACAATTGGGGCAGCGGCTCATGCTGATCTCGGAGCACAATTCAGTCCACCATGCAAAAGAACTTGGCATTATTCAGTCAGGTATTGCCAGTGCCATCATCAAGGAGCAGTCAGAGCGTCTACGCACGCTTGCTCAGGACAACATGACTGCTTGTTTTGAAATCGAGATAGATGAATTGCTCGCTAAGGTTCCTTTATTTAGCGAGATCGATCCGAGTCAGTATGGTGTGATTGCCAACTACCTGCGCGCTGCGACGGTGACAAGGGGAACCGATATTATCCGGCAGGGCCAAGTGGGTGACTCCATGTTTTTAATCGCACGGGGTATTGCCCACGTGACAGTTGAAACTAATGGCGAGAAGAAAGATCTTGCAACGCTCTATGCCGGTGACTTTTTTGGTGAATCGGCATTACTGAATGATACCGCCAGGAATGCCACGGCAACCGCTGCGACACCATGTTCGATGTACGAACTGAAACGTTCTGATCTCGATAGGATTTGCTCGACTTACCCAGAGATCAGAGACGGCGTCAAGAAAGTTGACGAACAGAGGCGAGAGGCGAATAAGGCCCAGAGTGCTGAACCTTCCTAAGGGAGTTTGGCGCGAATGCGTCCTAATAGCTAATCGATATAGGCTGGGGCGCAGCTCTATCTGGCATGCTGATACCAACCGATGAATATATGCCGACAGCGCTTGGTAACGCTCATCCGTCACTAGCAACCGGGCATGTTGATGAGCTTGCCGGCGTCAGTCATGGTTTTTCCATAAGCGGCGGCAGACACATCTGGCCTCGGGGCTGGCAGGTAGTCCGCCGGATCACGTCGAACCGGGTTCATGTTGTCAACAATTAAGTAGCTGCGATCTTGCGAGCCCGAGGATGCACAATTATTTGAAATGAACTCCGGAAGCTCCTGAAAACCTGTATTCAGCTCTGCGCTGATCGGATTTACTGCTTGGTTAGGAGATTCAATCTCGACTGTACCGTCAATGCCTCGTTTGGACGAAGCTGAAATGAGGGTTTCCGTATCTGCTACGAAGTTATTCGCCACCAAATCAATATTACCCCCCGTGCCTGCATTCGCCTGCGCCACGATCTGACTCTGGCGTATCGTAAACAGCTCTGGATCAATGCTAATGTTGCCACCGCCGCTACTTTCGGTCACACCATTTGCTGATGCCGAAACGATGCTTTGATCAATTCGGATTCGGTTCTGTGTCTGTATATCGATGCTGCCGCCGCCACTCAGCGCTGACGTGGTCTGAATGGCACCGCCAACAATCTGTAGCGTCTCCGGCACGAGCAAAGTCACATCTCCCGCGTCACTAATCCCGGTTGCAGAGGAAGAAATAGCCGCTTCGGAAAAAATATCTAACGTGTTTGTCCGAATGAGAATGTCGCCGCCGACGCCACTTCCTGTAGTGTCCGAACTGACGATGGTATTGTTTTGAAGCTTTCCTGAGGTTGCATTGATCTCGATTCGGCCCGCATTACCATCACTGTTAGCGGATGCACTTATCGTCGACTGATCGAGCATAAATGTTTCAGTCGTAATAATGAGGTCGCCGCCTGAGCCGGGCGTATTGGTCACTAGGGTGATCAAACCATCATCAATGTTCAGGTCATTGGTAGAGATCGATATACTTCCGGCGTCGCCGCTACCACCACTGGAACGACCGTTTAGGTTACCCTGATTAAGGATATCTAACTGATCTGCGGAAATAAAAATGGTACCGCCACGACCCGAGCCTTCGGTTTCAGTCACAAGGGTGGATCCGTCAACTAAGACGTTACTTCCGTTCAGCCGAATAAACCCGCCTTCGCCTAAACCCAGTGTGGAACTATCGACTCTGGTCGCAGTTAGAGATATGTCAGCAGATTGCAGCGTAATATCGGCACCCTTGCCAGCGCCAAGTGTTTCGCCTTGAATAATCGCATTCGCTGCGGTAATCGTGTCTGCGGACAGAATGACTTGTCCGGCATTTCCTGTTGTTAAGGTTTCGGTAGCGATCAAACTGTTATCCAAAACAAGGTTGGTCGCTGTCACCGTCAATTCGCCCGCGTCGCCCGTACCGCTCAGTGCGGAGATGTTGATCTCACCATCCTGACCGAGGGTCACGTCAGGCGCCGAAATCTCAATGAGTCCGCCAACACCATCACCTAGCGCCTCAGCCTCTACAATGGCGTTGTTGAGGTCAAAGGACGTACTCGCGTTCAAAATGATTTCACCGCCATCACCACCGCTAAATGAGTCACTTTCGATGGCACTGCCGCTTTCAATAAGTATGGTATCGCCACTCATCAGAATAAAGCCGCCATCACCGTCGCTCTCCGTGGAACTGTTGACGATCGTCCCGGTCAAGGCAATATCGTCTGCCAGTAGCGTAATATCAGCGCCTTGCCCGGTACCGAGAGTTTCACCTTGGATGATGGCATCGGTCGCAATAATCGTGTCTGCAGTCAGAGTAGCATGTCCGGCATTTCCCGCCGTTAAAGTTTCGGTCGCGATCAGACTGTTGTCGAGAGTCAGGCTCTCCCCTCTGATGGTCAACTCGCCCGCGTCTCCGGTGCCGCTCAAGGCTGAGATATTGACCTCGCCATCCTCTCCAAGAGTGATATCAGGGGCTTCAATCTGAACCAGACCACCGCTACCGCTGCCTTTTGCCTCTGCCTCGATAAGCGCATTACTCAAAAGAAACGAATCCCTCGCGATTAGAATGATGGCTCCACCAGGACCACTGTTTAAAGCATCGCTCTCGATGGCGCTGCCATTTTCAATACGAATGTTATCCGCTCGAACATCAACTATCCCACCGACACCAGGACTGTCCGTTGTGGTTATTATCTTGCCGCCTGCCATCACGAAATTTGATGCGGCTATTTTAACCAAGCCTGCATCGCCTTCACCGGGTGAAAGGGTTTCTGCTGTGAATTCAGCAAGATCCTGAATTCGAAAGTCCGTACTATTCACCTCTATGGTGCCACCGGTACCTGCGCCGCTCGTATTGGAGGTAATTTCAGCTTGGTCTTCTAGGACAAACGATGTGGTATTAAATTGTAATAGATCGCCATCGCCTGCACCTGATACATTGCCCGTAATCTCAGCATTCTCTGATAGAACAAAGGTGTCTGCATCGAGGGTTAATTTTCCTCCGACGCCGTCACCTGATGCCGTCAATATCAGAGCGGCCTCCCCACCGATGGCGACATTTGAGGCAGAGAGTTCCATGTGCCCCGCTTTACCGCTGCCAAACCCAGCGACATTGAGCGACCCCGAGCCAAGCAGTTGGAGATCCTCAGTGCGAATATCAATGTCTCCACCGGCACCGTTACCAAGCGCTTGGGAATCAAGTGTCGCCCCATTAATCGTGACCGAGTCGATGGAATAGATCTGAATCTCTCCCCCGGGACCATCGCCTAAACTGCTCGTTGTTAACGTGACGTCTTGAAGAACCGTCTCAGCGGTGAGCAGTTGTATGTCTGCACCCACCCCGCTGCCCTGTGAATCACCAAAAACACCGCCAGTACCTGTTGCGATAAAGCTGTCCCCTGATGCGATGAGGTCGCCAGCAGCGCCTGAACCCTCGGCGGTAATGTTGATATCTGGATTACGGAGCTTGATCGCGCCGCCCTGCAGCAGGATTTCACCGCCGACACCCGTGCCGATGCCGCCCGCATTCACGGCCACATCACGCCAGTCGATGGTTTCGCCGCGCATCAATATTTCGCCGCCGTTCCCTGAGCCTTTCGTTTCTGCTTCAATTAATGTCTGGCTAAGATCGATATCGGTTGCGTCGATCTCTAGAGATCCGCCCTCGCCACCACCTAAAGTCGCCAGCAGAAATTCAGTATTCGCGATGTCGACTGTTTCAGCGGTGATGCGCACGGCACCCGAGTCACCAGCGTCATCGATCGTAGAAAGTGAAGAAACGTTGATGGTTGAGTCGTTGCTTATCGAAACAGTCGTTGCTTCAAACAAGATGTCGCCACCACTGCCAGTGCCTATCGCCTCACCGAGTACCTCGACGTTATCCAGTGTGATCGTTGTTGCTGCTAGTTGTACCGTGCCGCCGCCAACCGTTTCAAGCAGGCTATTCTCAAGATAAATATTGCCAAAGCTCGCATCACCCGTACGAATGCCAATTTCCTGTGCGTTTAGGTCGGCGTTTCGAACCGTGATGGCCTGGGCGTTTATATTGAGATTGTGCGAGGTGGCATCGACTTCACCATCGGGCGCTCGACTGCTATCGATGTTGATAGTGCCGCCACTGTCCGCGAGAAAGCCAAACGAGGAGATCGCGCTGGTGCTTAAGGTAGACAACGCAGAAGGATTGCTGAAATAACGCGAACCGTCGGAAAACTCGAGAAAGTCGCCGGTCGATAGGTGCAAGGTACCGTCAACATCTACGACTGCTCCATTGCTAAATATAAACCCTGCAGGGTTAACCAACCAAAGTGAGGCGCCACTAATACTGGAGGTGATCTTGCCAGCGATTGACGACTCGCCCCCTGTCACGCGACTCACAATATTGCTGACACTTGTCGGTCCCGAAAAATTCGCATGCTCGCCTAAATGAATATTAAACCGATCAAAACTGTGAAATAGATTTTCTCCCGCCTGCTCACCAAAATCCGATGTAATGTTATAGGTGAAGCCGTTACCGGCGGGTACCGAATCGCCCGGGCTGATATCACTTGCCCCCACGGAACCATCGAGAGTGACCTCTGCATATCCAACGGGCATGCAAAGTAGGGTTGATACGAGGATTAGATTCGATTTAGAACGCATGTCGATATCCCAGGCGAAAATGGACGCCATCATCTTGTAGGTCGTACTCCGAGGCTTTGAAATCATCAAATCCATGAGCGAGGTATAATTCAAAGCTAAACCGCTGCGAATGCTTCACAACCACCCCGACGCCAACACTCGCAAGGTCTGAATGCCCGATCGAGGTAGAGTCTTTGTGATTTTCTCCGCGACCCCAATCAAGAAAGCCGATTAAGTCGATCCAGATAGGTAGTTCAGGTCGATAGTGCGCTTCAAGTGAGGCAAGATAAGCGTTATCTCGCACGACTTGGTTCTGCCGGTAACCGCGTATGGTTTCGATGCCCCCGAGCGCATATTTTTCGATAGATAAGAGAGGGTCAGCGGCATGTTGCGCGAGCGCCTTCGCCGTAATGTGGAATTTTTTAGCAAGGAGTTTGGAATACTGAACCTGAGCCAGGTAGCTGGTAAACCGTCCATCAGTTACATTACTGCCCTCGGTCGCATCAAATTTTGACGTACCTCTTGAAATCGAAAACCTCGCCGCTAACGAATCGTTAATATTCTGCTCTGTGTAAGAGACTGCAACCCGTAGGGGTGCGACCTTGCTTTCACCATTGATAGCACCTTCAGAAAAAGAAAAAGGTTGGCCTAGTAATGAGGTTTGATTTCGTCTGACGTCAAATGACAGTTGTAAGGATAGTTCACTGGAGAGGGTTTTCAGAATGGGCCAATTCAGCTGCAGGCCAAGGGATTCAGTTTCACTCTCCACGTCAATTTCATTAAACGGTTCCTCTATCACAGACGAATCGCTCAGCGCATATTGAATCTCTAGGTTAGCGCCGCCTGCCGTTAAAGGTACGGCTATAGCAACATCCTGCGCGTCGAGCCCCTCTGTAACGGAGGCTCCGAGCTGAAAAGTCTCGCCCCACCCAGTTAAGTTGCTGGCGCTAGCCCTTATCTTTGCAGTCTGGCTACCGATCGATGGAGAGCGATCGTTGGCGACATCCAATCCAAGGCTAAATCGAGGGTTGGTTTCAACATCAAGCGCGAGTGTTGCTTCTCCGGGGCGAGCCCCCGGCGCCACTCTTGCGTCTATTCGTGAGACTAGCGGGTTTTGCTCAAGTAGTTTGAGAGCATCCTGAAGTTGAACCAAGTTGAACGGCTCATTAATCTCCAACCGACTACTGATATACTTGTCTTTTAGACGACTCGAAATTTGTAAGTCCGAAATTTTGCCGCTGATAAAGTCTAGCTTTAGTGCACCCTTGTGAATCTGTTGGTCGGGAATAACCATGCCAGTATTGATGAAGCCGTTTGTCACAAACAGCTGGTTTATTTTGTCTTTGGTCGTAAGTAATGTAGTGGTTTCAACCTGAGAACCAGTGACCGGTAATAGCAAAGCCGCGATCTGTTCCTCTAGCGCGGGTGCTTGGTAAATGAATCGACTAATTTCAACACGACTTTGCTCGCTAATCTGTGGAGATAATGCAGCTGTGCTCGGCAACCCTTTTGCGCGCTTAGGCTCAGCCAGCTGTTCCTTGGCTTTGGCCTTGGATGTAAAACTCCCTGTTACAACAACGTCGTCGATGGCTAATGCCGATACTGCAAGCAATATTCCCAGGGCAAAAGTCAGTACCTGCATCATAGCCAGTTACCAATAAGTAAAAAGGGTGCCCAATCTGAGGGGTGGCTGTGGCGCTCTGAGTTGATGAGTTCATTTTGCGCTTTCTTTAACGCCTGTGCTTTGCTGATGTGATCCTTTGCCGCATGGTCGTAAAAACTACCGATAATAAGCACCGTGGCCGCGTCACTGATTTGCCATAAGGAAGCCACTGCACTTCTAGCGCCCGCCTTTAGCGCCACGCCTGCGAGTCCAAGTGCGGCGCGATTGTCACCCACCGCAGTTTCACAAGCACTCAGTACCAGCAAGTCGAGGGTATTGCCGGTTTGTTGTCTACTCCCGATACTTTGCTCTAACAGATCCATGGTTAATTTGCCGTCGTAGGTCAGCAAATATGATTGTTGGGGGTTGCTATCAAAGTGGCCATGCGTCGCAATGTGTACGATGGAGTATTGCTCTGAACTTAGTTGAGCTTCGATCGTACTTCTTTGAAACTCCTCGTTGTGCAATATTTGTGCACCATGTTGATCCTGTAGTTTATCTAGTTCGCCAGGAACGCCGGGTAAACTCGAGAAACCTTGAACGGAGTGAGAAATACCCCCGGCGAAAAGAGTGGCTTCTTGAACATCGAGGCGCTTGGGAAAGGTCAAACTGATGCCTGGCGTCGTCGCGATCGCGTACTTTTCAATCATATATTGGTCACCATCGAAGAAGGCAGAAAATGGAATGGTTCTTAGAATGCCATCAGGTATGACGAGTAGGGTTTCAACGCTCTTCTCCCGCAACAAGGGTTCCACATCTGCGAAAACAAGCTCATGAAGTTCCTCTCCGAGGGCTTTGTATTCGTCATCACCTTGATCGAGTTCTAGGTTATAGCGAAAGTCGTTAGCCAGTTGCTCGAGCGCTGACGCGCTGATCGATTGAACAAATTGGTACACCTGATCATCGATGTTGACGAGCACCTCTAGTCGATCCGCAAGAATGACCGGGTAGATGATCGCGGTTGCCGCTTCGACAAGTTTCAAGTCAACAGCCTGATCTGGTATCACGCAATCGTTCTGGAAATAGTCTTGTAGCTCGGCGGATTTGGACTGCTCCAGTACTGTCTGTACTTGCTTAAGGTAAGTCTGCCGACGAGGTTGTGTTTTGGCCTCGATGGCAGCGGTTAGCAGCAAGTCAGAGAGTTCAGCAAAAAGCGGTTGGACCTTTTGCGGAAAAGTAAATGGAGAGCCGTTGATGAGCTCGGTCCTGACGTGTTCGAGCGTGCCAATTGCGGTCTGATATCCCGAAATCGCATCGTCTGTTTTACCTTGTAAGCGCAGCGCGCGGGCTAATTGCCATTGCCATAAATAGGCGCTCTCAAAAGCGCGGCGGGTATTTGCTAAAAAGTTGGCTGTGGTTAACCGTTGGATACCGTCCTCGAGTTTATTCTGATTGATCAATAACCGTCCCTGATGACCGATGGCATAGCTTTGCAATCGGACTTGGCCTTGATTTTTTGCTGTGGTTTCGGCTTGCTGGAGAATGCTTAAAGCCTGTCTGTAAAAATTCTCTTCTCCGGTTTGGTCGGCGATTCGAATAAACAGGTCGCCGATAGAGATTTGAATCTCAACTGTATCCGAACGTACGCCGAGTGTTGATGAGAGCGTTAAGAGTTGTTTGCCTATGGCAAGTGACTTATTGGCGTTTTTATTGTCTAGCTCGTGACGTAGATGATTTGTTAAAACGGTCAAGGTCATCGCTTGGTCACCGGACGCCAAGCTCGCAGTATATGCGCGAGCAAAGGTGTCGGTCGCGGTTTTGACATCATTAAGGATGCTTTGCACGCTAGCGAGAATATTGAGCGCTCTCGCTTCGATTGCTTTCGATTTTGATTGATCCAGCGTACGGGTGATCAGATTTAGGCTAAGAGGATATTCGCCCAACTCGAAGTAGAGCTGGGCGAGGAGAAGCCCTGTTTCGCTCGAATCTTCGCTTAGCTGTTTGGCTAATTGGTCGGCTTGTTGAAGTAACGCAATTGCTTGAGTGCGATACCCCTGATCTTGAAAAACGCGAGCCTTTGTTACGAGATCGTCCCGGAGTGTGCTGTCAGCGTCGAGGGCGTTTACTGGCGCAGCCGAAAGATATTGGCCTAAGCTCAAAAAAAAAAGCGCTAAGACCGGTCGGACTTGGAGCCACATACTTATTTCCCGGGTAACTGGAATAAATATTCCACAGGTGGGGACGATAGCAAATCGTTAGAATGTCTGGCAAGTCATGACCGACCTATGGCTCTTTTTACTTGGGGGGTAATCACTCAAAAAAGTTTTGAGCGGTCAGCGCTATACTCGAGATTATTTTATCTCCTGCTTTAGAAGGGCGGCTGCGTGTAATCGTAGGCATGACTGATCCAAGCCTCATTGAGAAAATGCTGGATCACATTTGGGGCAGGCGCTACGGTAATTTTGTTTTGTACTTGCCCCGTGTCACACTAGGATAGTTCGCCGTCGTGCTCGGACCGTTCGCACAGCTATTCTGGGCATGGCGGGTTCCCGAGGGTCTCGATGCGATCAGAAAATCGCCAGGCTATGTGCCGATAGGCAAAAACGTCATTAATGAATTATTGGCGTCTACTTATAAATTAGACCGAAAAGAGAGTGAGATGAGATTTTGGATTTTGGCGGCTTTATTGAGTTTAAATGTAGCGCTGGCAGAAGAACTGCAGACGCAGAGCTCAAGTGATGACGTTGCGCTCGCGAAAAACCTCGAGGCTTTGGCAGAACGCTTAAAGGATCAACCGGATAATGATAAAGGTTGGTATATGCTGGGTCGCTCCTATCTAAATATGGGGAATTATGAGCAGTCCGCTGCTGCCTTTGCGCACATGTTGGCCAAGTTTAAGGATGACCATAGTCTCTCAGCATACTACGCTGAGGCACTATACATGGCAGATGGGCAGATAGTTACACCTAGGGTTGCGGCGGCGATCGAAGCGACGCTGGCACTTAACCCCCATGATATTACGATGTTAGAAATCAAAGCGTTGGGTGCCTTCCAGAGTCAGGACTTACGAGGAGCGATTGGTTTATTTCAGCGTGCTCTAGCGGCCGGCGCGGAAGGTGAACGAGCAGACATGATCAATCGGGCAATCGTTCGAATCCAAGAAGACTTAGGCGATGCGCCTATGATGGCCGAGGTACCCATAGCTCAGGCGCCTCCGATAGGGTCAGAGGAGGGGAGAGCGACGACAATTCAAGCGGCACCGAAGGCACAAACGGCGGCCTTAGCCAGCCGTCGGCTTCAAGTGCTGGTCGAAGTGGCGGACTCTGTTCAAATAGATGCTGCAACGCCCGTTTTTGTTTTTGCCCGGGCGATCTCTGGTCCGCCTATGCCGCTTGCTGTGCAGCGCATGACGCGCGGTGAGTTGCCGCAACTGGTCACTTTGGATGAATCCATGGCGATGATGCAAGGGATGGGGCTGGCGAATTTTGACACCGTTCAGGTGGTGGCACGAATATCAGCTTCGGGCATTGCGACTGCGGGACCTAATGACTACCAAGCGCTGTCTGGATCGATTGATCTGACTCAAAAATCCGAGGTGGTCCAGTTGAGCATCGAGAAGCAAGTTAAAGACTTCTAGCAAAGTAAACGCCGAGGGGAATTGTCAGACGTATCTACTGTCGCTGAACGAGGCTCTCCAGTTGCGATATGGTCGGTGGTTCGTCGGAAACCCCTGCCCAGCGGGCGGTCCGGCGGTGTTTGCAGCAAGTGGTGGTCAGATTTCAAGCTGTTGGCTGACTAAATTAATGAATATTTTGCAAATCGCAATAAATTGCTTACATTTGCGAATTATTGCGCTAGTCTTTGTTGTTCGGGCGCGACATTGGAAGGTTAAGTGTATTCAGTCGTAAAGAACAAAGCAGTAAATAGCCGGAATTTCAGTATCTTTGAAGTGCCTGAAAACCTTATCGGCTTAGGGTTACTGTCAAAGCTTGTCAGCGGTTTGACAGCATCGCAAACAGCCAAGGAGCATAGCTACCGGGCTATCCTCCTGAGTTTAGATTTTGGCCGAGCTGTGCTATTTTCGGTGCTTGAACTCGACGTGTGTCCTTGGAAGGTAAAAAAGAGCAGTCCGAGTTCAGGAAAGAATAATAAGAAGCGGGGGAAATGAATTGATCGAAATAGCCGTCATTGGAGCAGGGCCAGGGGGGCTGAGTGCGGCCGCGCGTTGTGCTGAATCCGGAATCGATCACGTGCTTCTGGAAAGCTCTCCAAAGGTCGCAAACACCATTCAGAAGTACCAAAAAGGCAAGCACGTTATGGCTGAGCCTGGCGTGTTACCGCTCCGTAGTCCGATAGTCTTTGACGCTGGAAAGCGTGAAGAAATTCTCGATAATTGGGAAACCGGCATCGATACTTTGGGTGTTAACATCAAGTATGGCGCTGAAGTAAAGTCAATCTCGGGTGAGAAGGGCAATTTCACCATCGGCCTTATCAGTGGTGACGACATCCAAGCTAAACATATAATTCTCGGCATCGGCATGCAGGGAAACCCGCGTCAACTGGGCGTTCCCGGTGATCAAGCGGAATGGGTCCAGTACCAACTCGATGATCCAGATGAATACAAAGACGAAAGTATTGCTGTGGTCGGCGCAGGTGATGCTGCTATCGAAAATGCGATCGCGCTTTCGAAAAACAACAAAGTCTACATTATCAACCGAAAAGATGAATTTGCTCGAGCAAAAGAGGGTAATTTAAATCTGATAACGTCGGC
>ENA-ORDA01002743-ORDA01002743.1-marine-metagenome-genome-assembly--contig:-NODE-2743-length-13054-cov-3.087154_pt1 | contig 13054 bp, 5 predicted proteins | sample MGYA00237778_ERZ508506 | MGnify/ENA primary metagenome ERZ508506 (study PRJEB26177, sample SAMN06267891) | marine metagenome | isolation source: Monterey Bay, California, USA | place: Pacific...
AAAGATAAACGTTTTAAAAAATTAGTAGGAAAAATAGCTATCATCCCACTTGTTGGTAGAAAAATTAAAATTATTAAAGATGATTATGCCGATCCAGAACAAGGTACAGGAGCTTTAAAAATCACACCAGCACATGATTTTAATGATTATGAAGTTGGACAAAGAAATAACTTAGAAATTATAAATATTTTTACTGAGGCTGGAAAAATTAATAACAATGCACCAAAAAAGTACATTGGTCTTGATCGTTTCGAAGCTAGGAAAATGATATTAAAAGAACTTAAAGACAAAGAGTTTTTTGTTAAAGAAGAAAATATTAAGAATAAAGTTCCTTACGGTGATAGATCTAATTCTATTATTGAACCTTTTTTAACTGAACAATGGTTTGCAGATGCAAAGAAATTATCTGTTAAAGCTAAAAAAGTTGTTACATCAAAAAAAACAAATTTCTTTCCTAAAAATTGGTCAAAAACTTATTTTCAATGGATGAATAATATTGAACCATGGTGTATCTCAAGACAACTTTGGTGGGGCCATCAAATACCTGCTTGGTATGGTCCAGATAAAAAGATCTTTGTATCTATAAATGAAGTTGAGGCAAAAGCTCAAGCAAAAAAACATTACAAAAAAGAAGTAGAATTAATTAGAGATCCAGATGTTTTAGATACTTGGTTTTCATCTGGTCTATGGCCTTTTGCTACATTAGGTTGGCCAGATAATAAAACATTTGTAAAAAAATTTTATCCAACTTCTGTTCTTGTAACAGGATTTGATATTATTTTTTTTTGGGTGGCTAGAATGATTATTACTGGATATGAGTTTTTAGGTGGCAAACCATTTTCAGACGTCTATTTTACATCTATTTTGAGAGATGAGTCTGGAAAGAAGTTGAGCAAATCTCTTGGGAATTCGCCTGATCCTTTTGACCTATTCGAAGAGTATGGTACTGATGCCGTAAGGTTTGGGGTTATGCTTATGGCGCCTCAAGGTCTTGACGTACTTTTTTCAAAAGATAGGCTTGAGATTGGTAGAAATTTTATGAACAAGTTATGGAATGCTTGCCGTTTTGTAGATATGAATAAACCCAATGGTTGGAATGATAAAGAGCTGATGGCTTCTCAAAGATTAGAACTAGCAGATAAATGGATTCTTAACCGATTAGAAAGGGCTATAAAAAATTATAACAATCAAATTGAGCGATTTCATTTTAATGAATCTGCAAAAGTACTTTATGATTTCATTTGGAATGACTTTTGTGATTGGTATATCGAAATAGCAAAAACAAGGTTTTACTCTGAAGATAGTGATAGTAAGGTATCTACTTATAATACTTGCGTAAAGTGCATAAGAATAATTTTGCCTCTTTTACATCCTTATACCCCGTTTATTACTGAAGAGCTTTGGTCATACTTTAAAGATAAAGACCAACCTGATTTAATAATTTCATCTTGGCCAGAACAAAAATCTGAATTTGATCTCAAAATTGATAATGAAATGGAAATACTTCAAGGTATAATATCATCAGTTAGAGCAATCCGAAGTCGCATGAATATTCCGCCTTCAAAAAAAATTGATTTGAAAGTTAAGTGCAGTGATAGTCAGAGCGAATTTATTGCGAATAATAGCCAATTTATAATTACACTAGCTAAGCTTGAATCTTATGAATCTAGCGAATCTATGCAAAAGCCATCGCAATCAGCAGCTGGTGTTATTCATGGGATGGAGATTTATGTACCCTTAGGTGGCCTAGTAGACTTAGATAAAGAAAGATCCTTACTTCTAAAGAGAAAAACAAAAATTAAAGAATTACTAATTGTCATTGAAAAAAAATTATCGAACGATAAATTTATAGATAATGCTCCTTCAAAAGTTGTTGAAGGAGAAAAAGAAAAAGAAATTACTTTGAAAGATGAACTAGAAAAAATTAACTCTAACTTAGGCATGCTATCATGAAGCTATTCATTCTCATAATTATTACCAATTTTATCTGGGCGCAATCATCAAAAGAATCAACTATTACAGTATACAAAGACGGTACTGCTTTAGTTAAGCAAGAAATAATTTGGGATGCCATTTCAAAAGGAACAACTAATTTGAAATATGGAGATATCCCAAAGAGTATTCACAAAGACACGCCATTTATAAGCATTAAGAACGCTCAGGTTTTAAGTCAAAAATTTGTTGAAAAAACTTTTTCTTCCGATGAATTTTTCTCATCAAAAAAAGGTAACATAATAACGATTAAATTAAAAAATGAAAAAGCGGTTAGTGGAATTCTTCTCGAGCTAACAAACAAAATTTTGACTATTCAGGTTAAAAATAGTTTGAGGAGCTTTAGCAGGAATAATATTGAATATATTGAAACCGGAGATGTTGTGTCTAATCCAAATTTCTCTCCGTATTTATATTGGGAAGTAAAGAATAATAAGACCGGAAACTTAAAAGGAAACTTAGTTTATAAGTTGAGCAATATATCTTGGGATGCGATTTATCGATTAACTACAAATGGCCAGACAAAAGGAGAATTAGTAGTTGAAGGTGTGATATCAAACAATTCCAGTAAAGACTACATAAATACAAATGTAAACTTAGTAGAGGGGAAAATAAATAAAGTTAAGTCCATAAATAATAATAATTATGGCAAAATGGAAATGTCTCGAAGCTTGCCAAATAAAAACACTCCTGATGCTCTTGGTGATTATCATATTTATTCCGCGGGCAAAATTAAAAATTTTACAGCAAAAGAGAATTTAACAGTGGGTATATATGGACCATTGAATGTTAATTATGAAAAAAACTACGTATTTGAGAATTTTGAGAGGCAGCAAAAAGAAGAGCCTTTAAAAGTTGAGTATACTCTCTCAAATACAGAAAAAGATGGCTTGGGCATTGTTTTGCCTGCTGGTAAAGTTGACATTTACACAAGTTCTAGTAAAGGAGGGTTTGAATACATTGGTTCTGACCGCCTTGGGCAGGTACCGAAAGGAGAGTCTTCAACAATTCAGGCCGGATATGCGTTTGATATTACTGGCAAAAGGAGGGTGCTAAATTATGATAGACAAAGAAAAAGTGAAGAAGCTGTTATTGAAGTTTCTGTAAATAATACATGGTCAGAAACTGCATCTGTAAAGATAGTAGAGCATATAAATGGAGATTGGGTTATTAAAGATCAATCACATGATTACATAAAGAAAGATGCTTCAACAATATATTTTTTAATTGATGTTAAGCCTGGCAAAAAAGAATTCATAACATACACTTATAGAAAAGAATGGAAATAGAACAGCTTTGCATAAAAGTTGTCATCTTCAATTAGGGTTATGAAAAGCTTTGGTATTGAAGATACAATAACAAAGTTAAATCAAATTAGTACCAAGCGTGCTGAAGTTTTACTTGACCATCAAGTTAAATCTATAAAAGACCTTTTATATTATTTCCCGAGGAAACATTTAGATCGAACAAATATAACAAAAATAAAAAATATTGCTCCCGCTCATAAGTATAATATTGTGGGAACTGTTGAAACTCTTGGTGAAAAGCGGACAAGGTTTAAAAAAATTTATCAGGTTTTGATTTCTGACGGTACTGGTGTTTTAACCTTAACTTGGTTTAATTCTTCAAAGTATATAAAGAACTTAGTAAAAAAAGGAGATCTCATTGCTGTCCATGGAAAGGTAGATTGGTATAATGGGTTCTCAATTAGTCATCCTGAATTTGACATCCTCGATCAAAAAACAGACCCAGCAAGCACTGGTTCAATTATTCCTATTTATCCTCTAACAAATGAGTTTAAAAGGGTGGGTATCGAACAGCGTTTAATTAGAAAACTAATTTTACAGTCACTTGATAAAATTAGTTCGTTCAATGAAATGTATGACGATAAGATCTTGAAATTTCACAAATTAGTAAAAATTGAAGAAGCCTTAAGTCAGTTGCATTTCCCTGATGACATAAATCAATTAAAGAGTGCTATTTACAGATTGAAGTTTGATGAGCACTTTATTTTGCAGGTTTTTTTAGCTTTAGTTAAAGAAAATATTAAACGCACAGAAGCTAGGCCGTTTAAAGATATTGGCCCTTACTTTCAGATTATTCGCGATGGTTTAAAATTTGAACTAACTAGATCGCAAAAAAAAGTCATTGCTGAAATTCATGGAGATTTGAAAAAAGAAAATCCTATGAATCGGCTTTTGCAAGGAGATGTTGGCTCTGGAAAAACCATTGTTGCAATATTATCTTCTTCATTAGCTGTCGGAAATAATGCGCAGGTTGCAATAATGGCACCGACCGAAATTTTAGCTACTCAGCATTATAAATCATTCCAAGAAGAATTATCGGAAGCCAGAATAACATGTTGTTTACTTGTTGGAAAAATGAAGAAAAAAGATAGGAATAAAATTATTACAAATATAGAAAATGGAAAAATTTCTGTTGTAGTCGGCACCCATGCAATTATTCAGGATGACGTAATTTTTAAAGACCTTGGTTTAGTTGTTATAGATGAGCAGCATAGATTTGGGGTAGAACAAAGGAATAAACTGACAAATAAAGGATTGAACCCTCACCTGTTGTCAATGACAGCCACTCCAATACCAAGGACCCTTTCAATTACATATATGGGAGATATGGATTTGTCAATTATTGATGAACTTCCAAAAAATAGAATTCCAATAACTACAAAAATTATTGAACCTACTAGACTTCCTAAAGTTTATGCTTTTGCAAAAGATCAAATTGATTCTGGTCAGCAGTGTATGATTGTATATCCTTTAGTTGAAGAGTCAGAGAAAAGTGACTTAGCTGCAGCAGTTGAAATGTTTGAAAAACTTCAAAAAAGTGCTTTTTCAAATTATAAAGTTGGACTAATTCATGGAAAAATGAATGGTGAGGAAAAAAAAGAGGTGATGCGAAGGTTTAAGGAAAATAAAATTAATATCATCATCGCGACAACGGTTATTGAGGTGGGAATTGATGTGCCAAATGCAACAGTAATGCTTATAGAGCATGCTGAACGATTTGGATTAACTCAACTACATCAATTAAGAGGCAGAGTAGGCAGAGGTATAAAAAAAAGTTATTGTATACTTGTGAATAGAGGTACAAATGAACTCTCTGCAAAAAGGTTGGAAATAATGGAGAGTACTAATGATGGATTTGAGATTGCTGATGAAGATTTGATTTTGAGAGGGCCAGGTGACTATGTTGGTTTCAAACAAAGCGGGTTTGTTAAATATAAAATTGCGGATATGGTTACGGATGGGCCTATAATTAGAACCGCTAGAATTTTAGCTAAAAGTATTATTGAATCCGATCCAACTCTAGAAAATCATGAAAATGTTAAGGCTCAAGTAATAGAAGATTATAAAAATAATCTTCATTTAGTAAAATTAAATTAAGTTTTTAATGTATTTTTTGTATTAATACTATCATATAAATTTGCCTTCTCTTAAATAAACGGAATAAATATTAACGTGAATAAAGAAATTTTATCAGAAAAAGAACAATTGTTTCTGTATTTAGTTGGAACTTTTCATTCGAGCGCTAGAATAGCGTTAGGTAAAAACGAAAACCCAATGACAAAATCAATAAATATAAATGTAGAACAGGCATCGTTTTATATCAACGTTCTTGATTTGATTCAAGAGAAAACCAAAGAAAACTTGACTGATTATGAAGAGCAGATGCTAATTAACACGATTAGCGAATTAAAATTAAATTTAATTGATGAAAAGAAAAAAAATAAAAGCCCGAATGGACAAAAACAAAATAAAGAATCAAAAGAGGAAGACTAAGCTTTGTTAAAAAATGATTTTATTAAAATAAATAGATTAATTGCACTAGCTGTTTTCTTATTAACCTTCATTGTCTATTTTGATACTATGGCTCCAACTGTCTCCTACTGGGATTGTGGTGAGTTCATTGCAGTTTCGCATACTTTAGGTGTGCCACATCCGCCTGGAAGTCCATTTTTTCTGCTGTTGGGTCGTATTTTTTCTATGATTCCTTTTAATGAGGATGTTGCTTTCCGTGTAAATATTATTTCCCCGCTCGTAAGCGCTTTAGCAGTTATGCTTCTGTATCTTTCAATTGTTAAAGTAGTGACTCATTGGCGAGGAAAAGTAAACAGCTCGATGGATAGTTTAATTGTTTTTGGCGGCGGTGTTTCTGGTGCCTTAGCGTTTGCATTTACTGATAGCCATTGGTTTAATGCAGTCGAAGCAGAGGTGTATGCTTTTAGTACATTTTTTACCGCAATTGTTGTCTGGCTCATTCTTTTGTGGAATGAAAAAGCAGATGAAAAAGGTCATGAAAGATATTTGCTTATTATTGCGTACATGATTGGTTTAGCTACAGGACTTCACTTACTAAATTTATTAGCAATACCTTTTATTACTTTAATCGTTTATTTTAGAAAATATAAAGTTGAATGGAAATCTTTTGGAATTAATGTATTAATTACTGCCGTAATATTTTTTGTTATCCATAATGGAATTATTAAAGGATTACCTAAAATGGCTGCTAGTTTCTTGGGCGTATGGGGAACAACATTTCTGATTGGTTCTGCTTTTGCTCTAATGATTTGGGCTGTTCTGAATAAACAACATTTAATTAGCATTGTGGCAACATCAATGGTGCTAGTATTAATTGGGTATTCTACATACTCATTGATTTTCATTCGTTCTAATCAAGATCCCACGATTGATGAAAACGATCCAGAGACTGTTGAGGCAATGATATCATATCTTGAGAGAGAGCAATATGGCAGTGTTGGCCAGTTCCCAAGAAGGTTCAAGGGGCTTCCTCAAATGTATGAAGTTGTTGGTCCGCCAGCAAATAATGGAGATTACTCATCAAGGCAAAAATCTCAATACCGAAAGACTAATGTAAGCAAACAGTGGGATTTTTTCTGGAATTATCAGATAAAGAAAATGTATAACCGGTACTTTTTGTGGCAGTTCGCTGGACGCGGGCCAGCTAATGAAAGTGGCGTAACTCCTATGGGGGCTAATAGTAGGGAAGATGGCGTGGATTGGTCTCAATTTGGCATGCCCCTAGCCTTTTTAATAGGTTTGTTGGGAATGTTTTATCATGGAAGCAAGGACCAGCGTATGTCCTTTTCTGTGATGTCATTATTTTTATTAACCGGCTACGCAATAATTCTATATTTAAATCAAGACGACCCTCAGCCAAGAGAAAGGGATTATTCTTATGTTGGTAGTTTCTTTGCATTTTCGATTTGGATAGGTGTTGGCGTGTCAGCAATTGGTGAATTTATTGAAAAGAAGATAGCAAATATAGATCTCAGAAAAAGAATGTTATCAGTAACATTATTGTTAATTATAATATTCATGCCTGGAGTAATGATGAGTGTTAATTATCATTCACATGATAGGTCTGGTAATTATGTCGCTTGGGATTATAGTTATAATATTTTACAATCAGTTGGGCCAAATGGTATATTATTTACCAATGGGGATAATGATACTTTCCCTTTATGGTACCTCCAAGAGGTTGAAAATATAAGAAAAGATGTAGCTGTGGTAAATCTTAGTCTTTTAAATACTCCTTGGTATATAAAACAGTGGAAAGAAGCAAGGTCAGCTGATACAAAATTTATAAACCTTTCCGATAATCAAGTAGATGCTATCACTTCTAGGCTCCAGAGGTGGGAGGAAAAGAAGGTTCAGGTACCTGTCCAAAATGACCCTAAAAATGAAGAGGGTTTTATTGAGTGGAATTTAAAGCCTACTTTTGCTGGTCAAGCCCTAAGAGTTCAGGATATTATGATCCTCAGAATTATTAAAGATGCAAACTGGAAGGTGCCTATTTATTTTGCTGTTACAGTATCTCAATCAAATAGAATAGGGTTAGATTCGTATTTAGATATGCAAGGCTTGACTTTTCAGCTTAAAAGCCACAAAACAAAACCTGTCGATCAAGATATGATGTATAAAAACCTAATGACTCAAATTGGCCCCAATGATTGGTCAACAGAGTTTGATGTTTCCAGGTTTAATGATGATGAGGAAGGTGATTACGTAAACTGGTCTAGAGATTATAAACCTGGATATATGTTTCGTAATCTAGGTAATGATAAAATTTATTATAATGATCAAATTATTAGACTTCTCCAAAATTACCGTAGTGCGTACATGCAATTAGCAGTTACATATTATATGGATTATCAAAAAGAGCAAAGAAAGAAAGTTCCAGACACTTACTTGTTAGCAGATTTAAGCTCAAAATCTGTTGCGGTATTAGATCAAATGCGTTTTAATATTCCTGAGGGAACAATACCTATTACCTCTGCTGATCTGCACTATCAAGTTGCAAGGCTTTATGGTGACTTAAATCGTAAAGATTCAATGGAAGATATTTTAGAAGACTTGATTGAGATGGAAGGTGTCTCTCCAAGTAATAAAGTTGAATACGCTAATGTATATTATCGTGAACTTGATAACTCTGAAATGGCGGTTAATATATTATCTGATTTGCAGAATGAATATTCTAAGATTGAGAATATTATAAAAGTTAAAGGCTTTTCTTCCATTTCAAATAGGAGTTGGAAAAGTTGGCAAAAAGCTTTTCCAGATATTGTGTCATCGTTGGTTTATATTTACAAATCAACAAATCAAAACAATGAAGCTGAACAAGTCTTAGTTGATTGGATTTTTCGTTTTCCAGATGATACAAACGCAAAAAAGTTATTAGAAGAAGTTCGAAGTCTTGATTAGTAAGTAATAAAATTTATAGTGTCTGACAATAAGTTAAACGTTAGCATTATTATACCACATTGGAACAATGTAGATATCCTATCTGATTGTTTAGAATCAATAAGTTCAATAAAATTATCTAATTTTGAAATAATTATTGTTGACAATGCTTCCAGTGACAATAGCGTTGATTGGATTAAATCTAATTATCCCAAAGTAAACCTTATAGAGAATGATAAAAACTACGGATATGCTGGTGGTTGTAATATAGGCGCAAAGCATGCTGAAGGGGATAAATTGATATTTTTGAATAATGATACGGTTTTAGATCCTGATTGTATATCTCATATGCTGAAGTCAATGAATGCAAATCCAAATATGGCTGTAGTACAACCAAAAGTTTTAAATTATTTTGATAAGACGCTCTTTGATTATGCTGGAGGAGCAGGTGGTCACATGGATATTTACTGCTTCCCTATAGCACGCGGTAGGATTTTTGCTAAACAGGAATATGATCACGGTCAGTATGATAATAGAGAAAAGTGTTTTTGGGCATCCGGAACATGTTTAATGATTAGAAAAGAATTATTTCATAAGGCAGGTGGTTTTGATGATGCGTTTTTTGCGCACATGGAAGAAATAGACCTTTGCTGGAAAGTGCAATCTATGGGTTACGAAGTATGGGCTGAGCCTAAGGCAGTTATTCATCATAAAAACGGATTAACGCTACCTATGTATTCTCATAAAAAGTACTATCTTAACCACAGAAATTCACTTCTAATGTTATTTGGTAATTATTCGTTTAAAAATATGTTTTTAATCGGTTCATTGCGAATTTTTCTTGAGATATTAGCTATTTTTTATTCTCTTTTAATTTTTGACTGGAAGCATGCATCAGCAATTATAAGAGCGCTTTTTTGGGTTCTTTTTCATCCTCATGCAATTATAAAAAAGAGGAGAGCGTTTAATAAAATTAGAAAAAAGAAAGATAGTGAAATTATGAAGGGGATGTTTAAGAGCTCAATCGTTTTGAAATATTATATTTTAAGAATAAAAACTTATTCAGGCATTTTATCTAAATAAAATTTGTAAATATCTCTATTATCATGATCTAATTGTTTTACATCAATAAGTAAGTCTCTTCTACCAAATTTATTAAAAGTTTTAGCGAGGTACTCAGAATGGATTTTCATAAAGTATTGAGTAGATTGTTCCCGTCCAAAATCAATTGCGCTTTTTTCAAGGCCATTTAGCATATTATTAAGCTCTTTTAGACCCGCCTCAATTCTACCCTCTTGAAGTAAGTCTTTTCCAATATAATAAGCAAGCCGAGCGTCCCTTAATCCTGAGTTTTTACTTATATCATCTACTAGAGTACCGCTTATGGTAATTTGATTTCCAACAACAGTAAAATCAATACCAGTAGGAAGATTAACTACATTAACCGTAGATGCTGCACCTGAAAATTCGTAAACAATTGAATCAATTGTTCCTCCTTCACAGAGTGTTTGAAATTCTGTTCCTGGAGCTGAAGTCTGAATTAAATCACTATTTTCAAGTATTTCTAAAGTTCCTGAAAATTCTGATTCACATAAAAGTCCTGATGTTTCAATGAGATAATTAAAGATTCCCAATTGCGTAGGACTTCCGAAGATACTAAGGGTAGTAGTTCCAGTAACAGGATCTACAACGACACTGTAATTACAGCCATCAGGTAAACCAGTAACGTTTACGTTTGACGCATTTTCGATAGAGAAAATAATTTCAGGTTCAATTTCGGTATTTTGACATAGTACTTGAGAGGTAGGCCCAGATACCGGATCGTGAATTATTGAAATTGCAGGTAGAACTTCAATTGTACCTGATATTTCGACAGGTGTACATAAACCAAAAGTAGAAATTGTGTAGTTATTTATACCAAGGTCAATGATAGGAATACCGGAAATGGTTAATAATAAAACTCCGGTTGTATCGTCTAAATTATAAGAGACCCCAGTTGGTAATCCAGTTACATTTGCTCCGAGACTACCACCTTGGAGTTCATAAACTATATCATCAATTTCTAAATTTTCACAAACAATTTGATTATCCGATCCAACAGCTGATGTTATCACAATTTCATCATCTGGGTTAACTGTAATTTCTCCTGTTACAGAATTATCACAATCTTGACCAATTGTTTCGATAGTGTAAGTGAAATTTTCTTGCGATGAAATATCATCAGTTGGAAATCCAGAAATAATCAATTGACTTCCATTAAATGTATAGAAAATTCCTAACGGAAGGCCCTCAACAGAAATTGCTATAGGAGTGTCACTAAGATCATAAATAATATCCTGAATAGGTTCCCCTTCGCAAACTTCTTGAATATCTGAACCACCTCCAGGATTAAGTAAAATCTCAATTGAAGGTCCTACAGTGATGGTTCCATTTAATGGTGTTGCTGCAGAACAATTACCACCGTCTGCAGTAACAGTATAGTTAAAGGTGGTAGTACTTGCAAATGGACCAATAGGGGTACCAGTTATTACTACCTGACTTCCAACTATCGCAAAATTAACACCAGGTGGTAGACCTGTCACAGTTCCACCAGTAGCTCCTCCGCTAAATTGATATATGATATCGGCTAAAGGTTCCCCTTCGCAAATAACTTGGGCATCGCTCCCAGCTAAAGATACTAGTTCTAAATCACCGTCTGGATCTACAGTAATAGTTCCTGTAGTTGAACTATTACAAGGACTTCCTGTTGTGGTTACCGTAAAATTATATAATGTTTGCGCTGTAACATTCGCTGTTGGAGTTCCTGATATTTCTACCTGGGTTCCACCTCCTGTTACAATAAAAGTAACTCCCGTTGGTAAACCTGTTACCGTAGCTCCTGAGGCTCCATCTAATAATTGGTATTGTATTAGTTGAATTGGAGTATTTTCACAAACTACTTGTGCATCGGTACCAACTGGAGTATTTAATAATAAACCAGCTTCGGGATCAACGGTTATCGTACCGTTTAGAGTTGCATCTTGGCATGTCCCTGAGGTAGTTACCGTATAAGGATATACCTGTGTAGTATTAATCGGATCTGTTGGTGTTCCTGATATGGTAAGTTCGTTACCAGCTACTAGAAAAGTAACTCCTGCCGGAAGGCCTGTAACCACTGCACTAATAGCACCCCCGCTAAATTGATATATGATATCGTTTATCGGTTCACCTTCACAAAGTACTTGTGAATCCGTATCGACTGGCGATATTAATTCTAGATCATCGTCTGGATCTATGGTAATCGTTCCTGTTGTCGAGCTATTACACGGACTCCCTGCAGTAGTTACGGTATAACTAAATACAGTTGTAGCGGTAATATCTACCGTTGGAGTTCCTGAAATAGTAACAATTCCTAGAGCTACACTATAACTTACACCCGCTGGTAATCCAGTTACTATAGCATCTGTTGCTCCATCAAATAATTGATAATCAATTGGTAAAATCGGAGTGTTTTCACAAATAACTTGTGCATCATCACTACCAATACTAAGGGACACACCAGCTTCTGGATTTACGGTAATCGTTCCATTGAGGCTTGAGTCCAAACAAATACCGCCTAGAGTAGTCACCGTATAGGGATATACCTGTGTAGTACCAATCGGATCTGTTGGTGTTCCTGATATGGTAAGTTCGTTACCAGCTACCACAAAAGTAACTCCTGCCGGAAGGCCAGTAACCGTTGCACTACTGGCTCCACCACTAAATTCATAAACAATAGCTACTAAGGGTTCTGTTTCACAAAGTATTTGCGCATCAGTTCCTACTGCAGATGTTATGTTCAATTCATCGTCTGGATTTAAGGTAATCGTTCCACTTAAACTAGTATTTATACAACTTCCAGTAGTAGATACGGTATAATTGAATACAGTTGTTGTAGTAATATTATCTGTTGGAGTTCCTGAAATCGTTGCGACTCCTGAAACTACACTAAAACTAATACCTGCTGGTAGCCCTGTCACAGTAGCACCTGTCGCTCCATCTAATAGTTGATAAGTAATATCTAAGATAGGAGTGTTTTCACATAAGACCTGAGCATCATCGCTTCCAGGAGTTAATTGTAAACCAGCTTCTGGGTTTACGGTAATCGTTCCATTGAGGCTTGAATCTAAACAAATACCACCTAGGGTAGTCACCGTATAAGGATAGACAGTAGTTGTAGTAATGTTAGCTGTCGGTGTTCCCGATATAGTAAGTTCGTTACCAGCTACTAGAAAAGTAACTCCTGCCGGAAGGCCTGTAACTGTTGCACTACTGGCTCCACCACTAAATCCATAAACAATAGCTTCTAAGGGTTCTGTTTC
>ENA-ORDA01002746-ORDA01002746.1-marine-metagenome-genome-assembly--contig:-NODE-2746-length-13039-cov-4.283444_pt1 | contig 13039 bp, 11 predicted proteins | sample MGYA00237778_ERZ508506 | MGnify/ENA primary metagenome ERZ508506 (study PRJEB26177, sample SAMN06267891) | marine metagenome | isolation source: Monterey Bay, California, USA | place: Pacific...
GAGTGGGTATGAGATGGTGCCGTTGGTTGAAAGCACGTGCTGAGATTGGAAAGGTCGGGAGCCGTTGGTTTCTTCGAACTGGCTTCCAGCGATCGTTTTTTTAAATCGTGGCATGGAAGGATCAACAATCGCGGTATTCGTGACTTCCTCAGCGGCTTGAAGGTACTTCTCCATCAAAATTGGGGGAAGCGATAGGACGTCGGCAATGTTGTCGAATCCATATCCGACATCGTCTCCGGGGAATTGATCGGCGGGGTCGTAATTGACTCCCAGTAAATCGCGAACCGTATTTTTATATTCGGTCCGGTTCAACCGGCGGATGGTAACGCGTCCTGGATTAATTTCAGTGCAATCGACGCTGTTGAGCAGGTTATCAATCCAATCGAGTAACGCACGGTGTTGGTCGTCGGGTAGCGGGGGATCTTCTTGCGGGGGCATTTCTTTGGCGGCGACTCGAACGACGACCTTTTGCCATTTCTTGCGTCCGTTGAGAAGTTGATCGAGCGTGGCGTAACCCTCGAGGTTGAAGTCCGCTTCGGCTCCGTCTCCCCAATGGCAATCTCCGCAATATTGCTTGAGCGTGGGCAATATCTGTTGGGTGTACTGTCTCTGGATAGCGCGTAGGTCATCCTTACTATCCGGGAATTCAAATGAATTCGCAGTCTTTTGTGTGGGTTTAGGTGATTCGTAGCATGGTGAGATTGGCCCCGTGCTTGCTCCGATACTTGCCAATAGAAGCCAACTTGAATTAGCGATGAAAATTATGCAGGCTGCGATTTTTAGTTTGTTTTGCATAGACGTTGTCAGAGAAAATTAGGCCTTGCGAAGCGAATGTCGCGAGTTCTCAATTTTAGCAATTTCGTTGCTTTTTGGGCACCTTTGAATCGGTACGAACGACGGGATCCTGTCATTTTAAACCGTTGAAATATCCCAGATGTCCGGCGAAATTAGGGGGTATTTGCAAAAAAAACCGCCTAAAACGCATTTTTTGGGCAAAAATCAGCGTTTTCCCCGTGTTTTTGGGTAAAGCTGTATTGAATTATTGGGCTAACTAAGTCTAATTTCCGCGTCGCGTAATTCGGAAGAACTTGTTTTCCCCGAGTTTCCGAGTTTTTAAATCCAAAACCCATACTTATTGGAGGCATCGTCTTATGGCGAAAAAGACTGGCCCAAAAGCCCCGACCAAATCAGAAATCATGAACAACATCGCGGAAGCGACTGGCCACACTAAGAAAGAAGTGGTTGCTTTTTTCGAAGCTTTGACAGCTGAAATTGATGTCCCCAAAGGCCGAACTGAGGCAGAAATGGACGGTGAAATACCAATTACATATGTTCCTGCTCGAAATACAATTTTCCTTTCCTTTGCATTAGCTTATGCCGAAGTGATTGGTTCTGATGATATCTTTATTGGAGTAAATGCAGTTGATTATAGCGGCTATCCAGATTGCAGGCCTGAATATATTGAAGCATATGAAAAAATGGCAAACTTAGCTACCAAATCTGGAGTAGAAAATGAAAACCCACTAACGATTCACACGCCATTAATTGACTTAAAAAAATCTGAAATTATTAATATGGGATTAGAATTGGGCGTAGATTATTCTATTACTTCTACTTGCTACGACCCAGATGAATATGGATTACCCTGTGGAATTTGCGATTCTTGCGTATTAAGATTAAAAGGATTTTCAGAATTAGGAATTGAAGACCCAGCAGAATACCAACCTTAGTTACCCAAAAAAGCGGTACAGATTGAATAATCTTTACCGCTTTTTTTTAGTTTACTATTTTAACACCGAAATAACAATATTATTACATTTAATTATAATTATTAAGATTTATCAATATTTTCCAATAATTTCTGTTGACGCATTCCAAAATTCATCGCTTCTAACATCGTCAAAGAAAGTACCTCTTCTAAGTTACCATAGGCATCTTGATAATCTTTGTAACTTCTTCGAATTACTTCATGAGCCTCTTTTTTTCCATAGATATGGGTAATCTCACATTTCGGATCTTCACCTGGCAATTGTTTATAAGTCAAGAAATAATGCTTCAACCTATTTAAGATATTATCAGGAATATCCGCTATATCTTTCCACTGCGCATACATCTCATCATTATTCAATACGGCAATTATTTTATCATCTGCCTCTCCACCATCAATCATTCTAAATCCACCGATAGGAATTGCATTGACGATTATGTTTCCATGGGTAACTTCCCGTTCAGTAAGCACACAAATATCCAATGGATCATCATCACCAACAACATTTTCTCGTCCAGTTTTCTCCATGCAGTATTCAGCGATTTGATCAGCACACAAGGTCTGAGGAACAAAACCATAAAGTGCAGGAACTATATTGGAAAATTTCTGAGGACGATCAATTTTAAGATAACCACTCTTTTTGTCTATTTCGTATTTTACTGTATCTGAAGGGATTACCTCGATAAATGAGGCTACAACATCTGGAGCGTCTGCCCCTATTGAGATTCCATGCCATGGATGTGATTTATATCTCAAGCCAAGCATCTTCCAAATCTTCTCGAAGGATTCTTTCATACTAAAAATTTAATTAAAAACTTATGGAAATCTTGCAACTGAATACTTGAAAAATTTATTTCTGAGATCACTTCTACATTTTTTCTAAAAACATTTAAAAAATTGATAAGTTTTACACCTAAAACACGGTATAAAACTCCGACATAATTTAATATTCCATTTTAAAATGGCTTTTTAGCTTGAAAATATGCTTTTTCTTTTGGCAAAATTTTTAATATCCTTAAAGTCGCATTTCTAAAACATCCTAGAGTCAGAACTAGAAAAAAATTACTTCAACAAAGACCAGCGCGCGACTACAACTCTCGTAATTCGTTGAGTTTCCCCAAAAAACCAGCACAAATAAAATTGGAGGTAGTTAAAAATGCATAACAAAGATGATACCACCTCACCTCTGACACCGGATGAAAACCGTCAAACCATTGCAAAAATGGCCGCCACGATCGATAGAGAAGTTGCAGAGGGTGTCCCTCTTTCTCCGGTCGATGAGCGTATTTTAGCAATGCGGGAACGTCTTATAGAAGATGTAATGCTCACCACTGAAACTGATCCTAAGCTTCGTATAACAAAGCGCATAGAGATACTGACGGCCCAGAGCGTCTTTAACATTACAAATTTTAAAGACTTGACCGCTGGCGCACTTAAGCCATTGAAAGGAAGTTCAAATAAATTAGACAAGCAGCTCGAAGAGCTGCGCGCCGAGTCTTTGCGCGGGCTGAGGCGCAAAGCATTTGACGTTGGTGCGAATGCTGTCGTTGGAGTACACTTAGATTTGTCTACCATGTCTATCGGTCAGATCAGTATGATGATGATGATGGCCTCTGGGACGTCAGTACTTATTGAAGAATAGACAGCGCATCATCCATCCCTTGCTTGCCTTTCACACCAGCGGACACAGTGGGCATACCTAACTGGCAACCCTTGGGGCACTGCAAGCAGGATGTTTTGCGCCAACCATATGCAAAGTATTATCAAAATCTGATCAGTCGCAAAGATATGTCTTTATCCGTGTCGTCCGCGCCGAGGTGCCCCAATGCGGAAATATTACAGACAATACTGTTATGACCTGAAAAACAACGAAATCTATACTGTTCGTTTTTATACGCATTTACAGATCGGTCGCTTGTCCGAGCGTTGAAACCGCGCACCATACATGGGATGCTCTTAAACGGCGCAAAGCAAAGAGGGCGGTGATGAAATTAGGATTTATTGGAACGGGAGTAATCACAGAGGCCATCATCACTGGGTTGGTGAAATCTGACTATCCAGTGTCAGATATCTTTATATCGCTGCGCAACCGCAAGGTTTCAAAGCGCCTCGCAATGATGAGTTCGAAGATCCACGTGCTAGACGCCAATCAAGCGATTGTAGATCAGTCCGACATGATTTTTCTTGCGGTTCTGCCTCAACAAGCCAAAGAGGTTTTAACCCCACTCACCTTTGGTGATCTGGCGCAAATCGTCAGCTTAATCGCTACAATTCCAATTGAAAAACTGCGCGAGTGGACATCACCCACAGCACCTCTGTCGCGCGCGGTACCATTACCGATCGTTGCAAATCACAACGGAATTACCACAGTATTCCCCCCCTCTCAGACTGTTCAGGAGCTGTTTGGCCATCTTGGAAATGTTGTGCCTATCGAGACGATAGAGACTTTTGATGCATTTGTGGTCGCGAGTGCAACAATGGGGCTTTATTTTGATACGCTCGAAACCATGGCCCAATGGCTCTGCACCAAAGGGGCAGACTACAAGGACGCAAGAACCTATCTCAGCGCCCTCAACAATGGTCTTGCGCAGACGGCCACCACACAAACCGAGCTTGGATTTGCACAATTGCGACAAGGCCATTCCACGCCGAACGGTCTTAACCAGCATGTTGTAGAGCAGTTTCGCGCCAATGGTGGGCATGACGCAGTGCTTGCAGCGTTCGAGAGCGTCAAAAACCATATGCAGAAACTAAGCGAGACTTAGACACTCATCCACCTGGCAAAAAGGCGCACGGCCCAAAAAGCGCGCCTAAATAACCTGTAAGGCCCGCCTCAGCAGCCCGGATTGCAAAGCGATTAGCGCGAGCTGAAGTTTCCAGTTACTAAACGGCAGCCCTCGTCTTTGCGTTGGGCTTACGGGGGGTGTCAGGCGATTTAATTACGGATTAACCGAATGCTTATCGCCTCGCAATCTATCCCGTTATTATATATATTCTGAGCATGAAAAGTGTCGCTATAGACACCCGTGCTATGTTGAGATGGCTTGCAGACTTCGTGATGCTCTTAAAGGGGTCAGGCTAGATCAAGGTCTCAAACAAAGTTATTGTTGGGCTTTGAAACCCGGCCGTTAAAATAAGGACGTAAAAATGACCAAACCTAAAATCGGATTTATTGGATTGGGTCTTATGGGTGCCGCTATAGTAAGCCGCTTGCAAGACCTTCAATATTCAGTGACCGTATGCGCAAATAAATCACGGCCTAAAATAGACGCTGCAGTTGCACGTGGGGCGATTGAAGTTATGACAGCCCGCAACGTCGCTGAACAAAGTGATATTATCATGCTGTGCATGGATACCAGTGCCAGCGTAGAAGCGCGTGTGCGCGGTTCTGATGGCCTCATCTCTGGGCTGAAACCTCAAGCTGTTGTCATCGATTTTGGCACATCCCTACCTAACAGCACCCGTACTCTTGGGTCTGAGGTCACAGCATCTGGTGGGTTTTATCTGGACGCACCCCTAGGGCGTACCCCAACGCATGCCTTAGAAGGAAAACTGAATATTATGGCCTCGGGCGACAAGTTGGCCTTTGACGCAGTCTTTGACGTTTTGCAAGACTTGGGCGAAAACGTTTTTCATCTTGGGGCACTTGGCTCTGGCCATACCATTAAATTGATCAATAATTTTTTTGGAATGACTGTTGCCAATGCGATGGCAGAAGCCTTCGCCATTGCGGATATTGCCGGTGTTGATCGCGCGCAGATGCACAGTGTAATGGCCGCAGGTCCGTTGCATTCGGGCATGATGGACTTTGTCAAAGCCTATGCGGTGGATGATGACCCAAATCAACTGGCTTTTGCGATCAAAAATGCGGCTAAAGACGTTGGATATTATACCCGGATGGCGCAGGACGCCGGTGTTGAGAGCTTTATGTCTCAAGGGGCCCTCACAGCTCTTACTGCCGCGATCAAGCAAGGGCGTGGTGACGAGATGGTTAGTCAAATGGTTGATTTTTATGTTGATGCGTTCAAAAGGTAATCTTCTAAACTTAATTGACCCCTTAAAATAATTGGTTGCGTCAATGGGCGTGGTGTATGGGTTAAGGCCTTTGGTCGTGGAATGGGTGCGATTGACCATGCATCGACTGAACCTAAACGATTGCTCTTTAATCCGACCCACCTAATGCCAGACTGAAAAAACTCTCAAAACCAGACTTTGGAGCTTCATAGATATAAAATAACAAAACGAATGCGGTTTCGTTTTTCAAAAGGCAAAGTTATTTCAGATCTTGCATCAACTGTCCATCGCCACATAGAAATCAGAAGTTTTCTGCCGGCTCGCAAGCCACCAACCTGACTGGTTAGGCCATGTATCGAAGTCGACATCAAACCCCAGCGCTAGCGCTGCATGAGAGGCCCACATTGGATCGACTAAAGCTTCTCGACCAATTGCAATCAAGTCTGCACCCGCCTGCACCAAAATATCCTCAGCCTGTTTTGGGTGGGTGATCAACCCAACAGCCATAGTGGCTATTTCGACGTCTTGGCGCACCCTTTGCGAATATCCCACTTGAAAGCCGGGTTGGCGTTTTTGTCCATTGGCGGCAGTTGCTGAACCGGCAATCCCGCCTGAAGAACAATCCATGACGTCTACACCAGAGGCCTTCAAGGCATGGGCTAAAATAACTGTATCTTCAAGCGACCACCCTTCCGGCACGCCGTCAACGGCTGAAGTGCGAAAAAACAGTGGCAGATTTTCAGGCCAAACAGCGCGGACGGCTTGCGTTATTTCAAGCGCCAAACGCATCCGGCCCTCAAGGTTGCCACCATAGTCATCGTTGCGCTTATTAGACAGCGGTGACAGAAAACTGTGCACCAAATAACCATGAGCCCCGTGGATCTCAGCGATTTTATATCCAGCAGCCAGTGCCCGCTGTGCCGCAGCAACATAATCTTTAATCAGATTTTTAATTTCTGAGGTTGTCAGGGCATGCGGGAGCGGCCAACCTTCTGCCACAGGGATTTCCGAAGGTCCGACCGGGGTCCACGGCATATCGCCACGTTCAAAATCCGCCGTGTTCAGCGGACCATTGCCGTGCCATGGCCGCTGCATGCCGCCCTTGCGACCCGCATGACCCAGCTGTATCGCGGGAATGGCGCCATTACGCAAAGCAAACTGTGCCACCTTGGCATGAGACGGGATTTGACTATCGCACCAAAGGCCAGGACATCCATGAGTAATACGTCCGGCTTTCTGTACCGCTGTTGCTTCCGTAAAGACGATGCCAGCCCCTCCTATGGCAAACCGACCTAAATGGACCAAATGCCAGTCGTCCATATGGCCCTCATGCGCGGAATACTGACACATGGGCGAGATCACGACACGGTTGCGGGTCTGGATGCCGCGTAGGACCAGCGGGCGGAAAAGCTGAGGAATATCACGCATCAGGGATCCTGTATTTGCAAAAACATGCTTAAAGACCAAACAGCTTTGTAAAACAAGGGGAGGATACCTATTTCAATAGCTTGGTCGCTCGATATTTAAGTATCTTTCATCAGCCTTAACGCGTCATAGATCGCCGCGTGTGTATTGCGCGCTGACACGGCGTCACCGATACGGAATAATTGGAATTTACCGTTCGGATTGCTGCGGATACTCTGAGGTTTACCATCAATCAAGGCTTGGTAATCAACCGCGCCACCGTTCGATGCATATTTGCGCAGGTCTAAATACACATCACAAAGCGGCACCGTCCCATAGTTCAACACAATCTGGTCATATTCTGAATGCTTTACACGATCAGAGTAATCCGTCCCGATCGCAGCACGCAATCGGTTGCCTGCGCGTTCGACCCCCAATAGCCGTTTGGTCACCGTAAAAGTAACATTATCATGCTGCAATGTTTTCATGTACGGGACGAGGTTCATGGCCATAACCTCCGGCGCAAAGGTGCGGTCGGGTGTCATGATCTCGACGTGGGCACCAGCTTGAAGAGCAACCTCTGCAGCTTGAAGCCCTGCATGGTCTCCTGCCTCGTCATAGATCAACACGTTCCCTGATGGCACAATGTCACCGGACAAAATGTCCCAGGCGGTTACCAGATGAGGCTGATGTTCCTGCGTCTCGTAGAGTTGGTTCTGCGCAACGCCACCCGTAGCAATGATCACCAGATCAGGCGACAGTTTTAAAACGTCGTTTGGCCCAACCAGCGTATTAAAATGAAAGACAACAGACATGTCTTCGCACTGCATCATACGCCAGTCGATGACACCCATCATTTCTTTCCGGCGCGGTGTCCGCGCGGTTAGGCGGACTTGCCCGCCTGGGGCATCGGCCGCTTCGAACACAGTCACGTCATGACCGCGCGAGGCAGCAACACGCGCCGCCTCTAGCCCTGCGGGACCTGCGCCAACAATGACAACACGACGGGAAATTGCCGCGCGCGAGATCACATGCGGCATTGTTTCTTCGCGACCAGTCGCGGCATTGTGGATACACAAGGCCATACCGCCCTGATAAATACGGTCGAGGCAATAATTCGCCCCTGTGCAAGGCCGGATCGTTTCTTCGCGTCCCTGCTGGATTTTGCGTACGATATGAGGATCCGCCATATGTGCTCGGGTCATGCCGACCATGTCCAAATGACCGGCCGCAATGGCATATCGCGCGGTTGCCACGTCTTGGATGCGCGACGCGTGGAAGGTCGGCAATCCGGTTGCCCGGCGAATTTCGCCTGCAATGTCCAAATGCGGCGCACTGGGCATTCCCGCAACCGGGATCATTTCAGTCATTGCCGGATCTGTATGGATGCGACCACGATTAACGTTAAAAAAATCAATCATGCCACTGTCGCGCAACTGTGCTGCAATCTCGATCCCTTCGTTGGCAGTAATGCCGCCTTTTTGCATCTCATCCACCGTCCCGCGCACACCAATAATAAAATCAGGTCCAGTCCGTTTACGAATAGCACCAAGCACGTCGAGGCTAAACCGCATGCGGTTTTCGAGCGTATCCGCGCCATAAGGGCCATCCAATGTGTTGGTTAATGGCGACCAAAATTGGTCCAGAAGATGCCCGCCCGCATACAACTCGATACCATCCATACCACCCGCTTGCATACGTTCAGCAGCATCAGCATAGTCGGTGATGATCCGGGCTATGTCCCAATCTTCTAGCACTTTCGGGAAGGCCCGATGGGCAGGTTCGCGATGTGGTCCTGGGCTGACAGACGGCAACCAGTCACCCTTATTCCAACTGGTACGTCGCCCCAGATGGGTAAGTTGAATCATCACGGCACAGCCGTGTTCATGACAGGCGTCCGTCAGGTCTTGAACCCATGGCACGACTTCATCTTTGTAGGCCAGAATATTATTAAAAACCGGTGGGCTATCACGGCTGACTGCAGCGGATCCGGCAGTCATAGTCAGAGCCACACCACCGCGCGCGCGCTCTGTATGATAAGCACAGTAGCGACTTTTAGGCATCCCGTCTTCCGGATAGGCAGGTTCATGGCTGGTCGTCATGATCCGATTTTTCAATAGCAGGTGCTTCAACTGGAATGGCTGCAAAAGTGGATCCGTCACGGTGCGGTCTTGCATTGGAGATGTCCTTGCAGTCGTCACGAGAGCTTGATCAGCCCGCTTTTAAAAAAGCATGAACCGAGCAACTTTCTGTCTTTCAGTAACGCAAGCTCGCATACATACGCTGGGTCTAAGGCTTAACATACGCTGTTTCTAGATTGGGCGCAAAGGCGTTTTATAAGTTAAAAGGGCAGTCGCATCTTGTTAAGGCAGAGCCATCAATCCCCCATCCACAATCAGTTCAGTTCCGGAAATAAATGCCGCCCTGTCAGACAGTAAAAACAGGCAGGCTTCTGCCATATCCTCAACGCGGCCAAGCCGGCCAAGCGGGATGACATCGGCCACGGCTTTGGCTGCGCTCGGGTCACGCTCCCACCGAGCCTGCATGGGGGAGACAACAGGCCCCGGTAAAATTACATTTGAACGAATTCCCGCGCTCCCAAGTTGGATCGCCAGTGATTTTGAATAGGCTACGACACCGGCCTTTGAGGCTTGATAGGCATCTTGCGGCGCGGCATCACCGCGCAGGCACTGAATGGTCGAAAAGTGAACCATAGCACCGCCACCTGCATCCCGCATATGCGGCACGACATGGCGCGTTGTATGGACCATCGATTTAAGATTGATATCAAAGACCTGATCCCACACTGAGAGATCGATCTCCAAACCTGATTTATCTTTCTCAAACCAGAGTACGCCTGCCCCATTTACAAGATGATGGATCGCGCCGAAATGCTCAATCGTTGTCTGAACCGCAGCCTTTACCATTTCATCATTGGTGAGATCGCATTTGAGATAGAGAAACTGCCCGGGTCCCTCAGGAAGATCATCTGGTTGAGCCTTTACGTCAATCATCGCAACAGAAGCATTTTGCCGGATCAAAGCCTGTGCGATCGCCAGCCCGATGCCGCCACCTGAGCCGGTTACAAAAACCACTTTATCTTGAAACTCCATCTATTTATCTGCCTAGCCCCATCTGATTGATCCAGGACGATGTTAGTGCATGATTGGCCTTTGGTCCATCGGTATGATGGTTTCGGGTGCTGGTGGACGATAGCCCAATGCACTGTGTGGTCTCTTAGTATTGTAGTGACATCTCCATTGTTCGATGATGATTTGTGCTTCCCTTAAGGTGTAGAAGCTCTCTGCGTTAAGCAGTTCATCTCTGAACCTGCCATTGAAGCTTTCACAATATCCATTCTCCCAAGGAGAACCTGGCTCGATGTAGGCAGTCTTTGCGCCCACAGCTGCAATCCAATCTCTGACAGCCTGAGCAACGAACTCGGGGCCATTGTCTGACCGTATGAATGCTGGAAAGCCTCGCAAGATAAATTGATCTGTCAAAGTACTAATTACGTTCGTAGAGTTCAGTTTTCGATCTACCTTGATGGCCAAGCATTCCCGGCTGAACTCGTCGATAAGGTTCAGCGTTCGAAACGCCTTCCCGTCATCGGTGCGGCAATGAACAAAGTCATAACTCCAGACATGATTGCGATACTCAGGACGCAACCGAACGCATGAGCCGTCATTGAGCCATAACCGTCCTTTCTTTGGTTGCTTTTGTGGAACCTTAAAGCGTCTCGCTTTTAACTTGATCCATATCCTGCCTCGCAGAAGAAGTTCCAACATTCGTCAGGAGTGAAGAGATCGCAGATTTCGGTAAGTGCGTCGAACATCTGGTCGAATGTTCTTGCCCCAATTCTGCGCAGGTGTGCTTTGAGTTTTGAGAATGCCATTTCGATAGGATTGAGGTCTGGCGAATATGGCGGCAGATAAAGGAACCAGCACCCAACTTCGCGCAAAGTTGCAGCCGCAGCCTGATTGTAATGGGTGGCCAGGTTGTCGCAAATGACGACGGTGCCGGGCTGTAGTTCCGGTGCAAGGACGTTGCGGACATAGGCTTCAAAGGCCTCACCATCCATTGCTCCCTTGATGACCCACGGCGCGATTAGATTATCGTGCTTCAAGCCAGCAATGAACGTCTGTGTTCCCCAAGCCCCGAATGGTGCATCCATTTCCAAGCGTTTTCCGCATAAACTGCGCCCGTATTGGCGGGTCAGGTTGGTTTTCACGGAGGTCTCATCAATAAAGACGAGCCGATCAGGATGCTTTCGCATGGCTGGAAGATGGTGTTTGAACCAGTTTCCACGTCGCTTCTTCACACGGGCGCGCAGTCGCTCGGTGGCAACCAGCGACTTTTTTTATACGTGTATCCAAGCTTGTTCAGAAACCGGCCGATGGATGCCGAATGCGCAACAACACCTGTTGCAGCCTCCAGGGCTCCGGCCAATTCTGGCAACGTAATATCACCATCCTGCGCAACCAACTCTTCCAAAAGTGCGCGATGGGGTGCGAGCTTACCATGCCCTTTGGGGCGTCCTTGCGCTTCAGGCGCGATTTCCCCTCGCTCGCGAATCTTTCGAAGCCAGCGAACACCAGTGGCTGCTGAAACCTTCAAACGCGACGCCGCTGCGCGGCCGCTCAAACCTTCCGTAATGTAGTCCTGAAAACGCGCACGAAGCGCCATCGGTAATGCTGCTGGCATGATCAATCCCCCCGATAAGAGTGAATCACAAAATCAAGCCAATGAGAATCCCGTCGATTCAAAGTTCACGCGAGACGCTTTATGCTGAGGAATTCAAAAAATTGGACCTCGAAGCTCTGAAAAAAGACCTCCGCGCGCTTATGACCGATTCTCAGGACTGGTGGCCGGCAGACTATGGTCATTATGGCGGGTTTTTCGTCCGAATGACTTGGCACAGCGCCGGCACTTACCGCACGGCAGATGGCCGTGGTGGCGCATCTTCTGGCACCCAGAGGTTTGCGCCTTTGAACAGCTGGCCTGACAATGTAAATCTGGACAAGGCCCGTAGGTTGCTTTGGCCGATCAAACAAAAATATGGTCAGAAAATTTCATGGGCCGACCTGTTGATTTTAAGCGGCAATTGCGCCCTCGAATCGATGGGGTTCAAAACCTTTGGTTTCGCCGGAGGACGCGTGGATGTTTGGGAACCGGAAGAAGACATCTACTGGGGCGCGGAAGACGTATGGCTGGACGACAAACGCTACAGCGGCGAGCGCGAGCTTGCCAACCCTCTCGCAGCTGTGCAGATGGGCCTGATCTATGTGAATCCCGAGGGACCAAATGGCCGGCCCGATCCTCTTGCCTCGGCCTATGATATCCGGGATACCTTTGCGCGTATGGCGATGAACGACGAAGAAACCGTTGCGCTGGTGGCTGGTGGTCACACGTTTGGCAAAGCCCACGGTGCCGGCGACGCCGCACAGGTTGGGCCAGAGCCTGAAGGTGCGGGCCTGCAGGAACAGGGCCTTGGCTGGGCCAACAGTTTTGGCAGCGGAAAGGGTGTACATACCATTTCAAGCGGCATTGAAGGCGCTTGGACGCCAAACCCGACACAGTGGGACAACGGCTACTTCGACACGCTGCTTGGCTATGAATGGGAATTGACCAAAAGCCCGGCCGGTGCCCAGCAGTGGGTGCCCAAGGATGGCGTGGCCGACGGCACTGTGCCCGATGCACATGATCCAACAATCCGCCAGGCACCGATGATGACCACAGCGGATATGGCTTTGAAAATGGATCCAATCTATGCGCCTATCTCGAAAAGGTTCCACGAAAACCCTGATGAGTTTGCTGATGCTTTCGCCCGCGCCTGGTACAAGCTGACACACC
>ENA-ORDA01002751-ORDA01002751.1-marine-metagenome-genome-assembly--contig:-NODE-2751-length-13025-cov-10.514365_pt1 | contig 13025 bp, 9 predicted proteins | sample MGYA00237778_ERZ508506 | MGnify/ENA primary metagenome ERZ508506 (study PRJEB26177, sample SAMN06267891) | marine metagenome | isolation source: Monterey Bay, California, USA | place: Pacific...
AACATACTCCAAAAATCTCTAACCCATAGACCAGCGCCAATAACATCTTTTTTGCAAGCGATTTAGCCTTGTGAAGTTTCAACAGCAGTAACCATATTATTATCGCCTCTAGAGAATCCTGTTACCTCAACTCCAGTAATAATCCTTACTCCAAGATCTTCAACTTTTTTTGCTAAACCATACATGGCCTTGGTGTTATTTGCATAACCACCTTTTTTCTCATGTAAGACAGACGTTATCCCTTTTGCTTGCCAATCATCAAACATATTTAGCATGTATTCGCGAGATTCATCTTCCCCTTCAATAAAGACACTCTCATAACCGATTGCTTGTTGCTCTGAATGAATTTGCTTAACATCTTCCCTCATACTCTCAGGAGAGATTTGCATATAACCAACTGGATGATAGCTAAAAGCCTCTGGATCACTTTCCCATATATCAACTGAATGTGCCATTAATTTACGCATTGCAGGTTGAAAATAATTATTACGTACTACACCGCAAGCAATTCCAGTTGCACCTGCAGAGATTCCAGATTTATCAAGAATGATAATACGATTTTCTATACTTTCACCTGCTTCGCTTAGACGCTCTGCTAGACGCCAGGCTGTTGATAAGCCATGGATGCCGGCTCCAACTATTACATATTCAGCTTGATTTGGTAAAGACATACTAATCTCCTTATGATTTGTTTATTGAATAGGATTTAAAATTGAGTAAATTATAATGTTTTTAATTATCATTATTATCTTCAAATTGGAAGCAATGAATGGTTAAAAAATTCAAACTAAAGTGAAATTAATTCTAGGAAGTATTTAAAAAAAAATTATACTTTTGTTCCTTATAAAATTACACTTTAAAACTTTAAATATTTTTTTATATATTATAAAAAAATAGTCTATTAAAGCTTATAAAACAATCAATTAGAAAATAGTAACTTAATAATAACTTACTATTTTTAAAAAATAGACATAATAAGTATTATGCTAATATAACCTATTTTGAGAACAAATAACACTAAAAACAAGTATACTTGTATTCAACATTTAGGATGCTATTATGTCTCGTAGATACTACAAATTACCTCCCTTAACTTCGCTAGCTACGTTTGAAACCGCGGCTCGCCATAAAAGTTTTAAAGGCGCCGCCGAAGAGCTTGGTGTTACCCCTGGTGCTGTAAGCCATCAAATTAAGTTCTTGGAGACTGAATTAGGGCTTTCGCTCTTTGATAGGAAACATCATGGAAACAATCTAACAGATCATGGTGAATCATTATTTGCTGTACTTCAAAGTAGCTTTACAGCAATTTCATCGACACTTGCAAACCTGAAGCGCTCTGCTAGCGACAAAGAGGTTATTATAAGTGCTACAACCGCTGTTTCTTTTCTTTGGTTACCACCCCGCTTGGCCCAGTTTTGGAAGCAACACCCTGAAATTCCTGTAAATCAACATGTTACTGATAACCCTGACTCTCAAGGAATAGCTGTTGACTTAAAGATATGTTACGGCTATGTTGAAAATGAATCGTCCCAAAAACATACTCTTTTTCAGGACGAATTAGTGCCTGTCTGTAGCCCTAACTTTGCTAAAGAATTTCCTAATTCAAGTATAGATGAGCTTGCAAAAGCACCGCTTATCCATCTTAGAGCTAAAGATAAAAACTGGTCTAACTGGTTTTCTTGGTTTAACGCTCTTGGTTATAAAGGAAAAATTTCACCAGGTACTCATGTTAATAATTACATGATCGGCCTTCAAGCAGCTAGTGATGGAATGGGTATAGCTCTTGGATGGAGACACCTTTGTAAACCAAAAATCGATAGTGGCGAACTTGTTGTTCTAGGTGAAAATTCAATACCTGCACCTTCTGCTATCTATATCATGAGTGATAAAGAAGAACTACTGTCTGAAAATGTAAAGATTCTTAGGGACTTTCTAATATCTAAGTCATAGATTACAAAACTTATTATTTGGTATTTATAGGTTAAACGTACAAGAAAACCTCGGTAATGATACTTATTGAAATTTATTCAATTTTTTATAGTAATTTAATTAATACTGATTAATAAAAGTTCATAGTATCATATCGTTTTTCTGTTTTAATTTTCTTAATGCCAGCTATTCCACTCAGCAATCTAGATTCAGTACTAACCTCAACCGATAGAGCAAAAGGCCTCCCTAATGAGCACTACACGAGTGATGCGGTTTTTGAAGAAGAAAAAAAAGCAATCCTATTTAATAATTGGTCTGCAATTGGATTTGGAAAAGATATTCCCAATATTGGAGATGTAAAGCCAACTAGTTTTATTGACATGCCATTACTAATGGCTCGTGATGAAAATGGTGAAATTAATGTATTCCAGAATACATGCCGGCATCGCGGAATGATCTTAATTGAAGAGCCAACAAATATTTCAGGTGTAATTACATGCCCATATCATAGCTGGTGCTACAACCTTAAAGGTGATTTATGCGCTACACCAATGGTAGGTGGAACTGATATTAACACCCATGAAGCAATAAAAAATGATGAACTAGGTCTCTTTAAAATTAGATCAGCAGTCTGGCAAGACATTATCTTTGTAAATATATCCAATAACGCCAAAGAATTTTCTGATTACGCTTCTAAAACAATTGAAAGATGGTCAGAGTTTGACAAACCAATATATCCTGGCGGAGAAGGCTCCTCTTTCGCTCTTAATCTTGAAACTAACTGGAAATTAGCAGTCGAAAATTATTGTGAAAGCTATCACCTGCCATGGGTTCACCCAGAGCTTAATAAAACTTCTAGTATTGAAGACCACTATCATATAGAGGAATCGGGTCATTTCTCAGGACAAGGCTCGTATGTCTATAATCAAATTAAGAATGAAGATGGAGATGTATTCCCAGACTTTGAAGACCTTTCACAGAAATGGGACACAACAAGTGAATATATTGCCCTATACCCTAATGTACTTTTAGGGGTTCATCGAGACCACTTCTACTCAATAATTATTGAGCCTATCTCTACTAACAAATCCATTGAGCACGTATCAATTTATTACGCAAAAAAGCCAGAAGAGATGCCTGAATTAAAATCACTTATTGAGTCAAATGCTGTTTTCTGGAAAAACGTTTTTTACGAAGACATTGGAGTGGTTGAAGGAATGCAGAGAGGAAGAAAGGGGCTAATGTTCGACGGTGGTAAATTTTCACCAATAATGGACAGTGCGACCCACTGCTTTCATCATTGGATTGCACAAAAGCTTAAAGATTATAGGTCTAATTTATAACTTTGCCTGGTAGGCAATTAAAGTATTCTCTAGAAGAACAGCAATAGTCATTGGACCTACTCCACCCGGAACCGGAGATATTGCTGAAACTTTATCCTTGACATCTTCAAAATCCACATCACCAGCAAGCTTTCCATTTTCTAGGCGATTAATACCGACATCAATAATAATCGCTCCATCTTTAACCCAGTCTGATTTGACAAGATTAGCAACACCGGCAGCAGCAATAATGACGTCTGCACTTTTTGTTTTTTGAGTGATATCTTTTGTTTCTTTATGACAAACCTGAACAGTCGCACCCGCATTTAAAAGCTCCATAGCCATTGGCCTACCAACGATATTAGAAGCACCAATAATGACGCAATCCTTTCCTTTAAGCTCATATTTAATTGAGGCAATCATCTTCATAATGCCTTTAGGTGTACAGGGGCTGATGAATGGTTTATTTAGACTCAATTTACCAACATTTTCACTACTAAAGCCGTCAACATCCTTTTCAGGAATAATAGCCTCAATAATCCTATTTGAATCAATATGGCTTGGTAATGGAAGTTGAACCAAAATACCATCAATCGTTTCATTTTCATTAAGTCGATTAACCTCTGACAGAAGCTCTTCTTCAGTAATGTTTGCTGATTTATGAATTTGATCCGAGTAAAAGCCAACCTCAACACAAGCTCTTGTTTTATTTCTGACATATACTTGGGAAGCCTCATTGTCGCCAACAAGGAGCACAGCCAAACCAGGAGGTCTAGAATATTGCTTTACTTCATTGGCAATACTATTTCGTAGATTTTCAGCAAGAAGCTTGCCATTAATAATCTTCATTTTTATAACGCTCCAGATTTATAATGAATAAAATTGATATTATCAACAGAAACAATAATTTAATTAGTAATTAATTTCACTTAGGTTTGAATTATTAAGAAGGGTTATTTAACTTTTTTACAACTAAATTCTTAAATTTCAAAATTATTCAGAAAGAAATACTAATCTATTCCTAACAACTTTCTTCTTTTTGTCGCCCAGGTCTGGATTAAATGATCCACTGCAAGACCGATAAACGCCACGCATAAACCAAGCATTAGACCACTTCCAATATTGCCTCCAGAAAAAAGTTGTTGCATTATTTCTTGGCCTAAATCTTCAGTACCAATAAACGCACCTATAATAACCATAAACAATGCAAAAACAACGCACTGATTGACGCCCAGCATAATATGTGGGAAAGCTAATGGGAACTCGATTTTAACCAAACGTTGAAGTTTTGTTACGCCCGACATATCCGCCGCATCAAGCAAAGATTCTGGTACATTTCTCAGGCCTTCTACGGTGTAGCGAGTAGGCGGAATAACAGCGTAGACAATGACCGCAATTAACACTGAAGTGTCAGTCACACCAAAGAGCATAATCACCGGAATAAGATAAATGAACGACGGAAAAGTTTGAAAAGTGTCACAAACCAAAAGAATGAATTTGGTTGCCCTCTTATTTTGCACACAGATTGCACCAACAATCGTACCAATAAAAACAGAAACAATGACTGCAAACGTCAGCATATACATAGTGATTAAGGCTCTTTCCCACCAGGGTGTTAGAGCAATAAACAACATAAACGAACCAACCACAATCGCAGAACGAATGCCACCGATAATGTAACCAACGCCCATCGTTAGAACAAAAGTTGCTATTGCTGGCATGGCCAGATAAGATGCTTTCATTGGCATCAACACTTCCACCAGCAACCACACGTTAAATATTTTAATATCCGCTCTCCAATTTGAAACCATGAAGTCAACACCTGCCTGCCAAAATGGCTCAGTGGTAATACCTTTGTTGTGAGGAATCAAATAAAAATAGTTAATACCTTTTGTAGTATCAGCAAACACCCAGTTTCCAAACCAAGCAAACAAAAGAGCGGCAAAGAAAACTGCAACAAACAAAAGCGCTGTTTTATTTCTCTCAACAAAAGAAAGGTCGGCAAAGTAGTCGGTTTGCTTATCGGCCCAAGCTAAAGATAATTTATCTAACACTACAGCAATCAGGACAATACATATTCCTAATTCTAGCGCTTGACCTACCCTTAGTTGGTTTAGAGCGAGTAATAAGTTAAAACCCAGGCCCATAGCTCCAATAAAAGACGCAATCACTGCCATAGCCAAGCACTGCATAATTACCTGGTTGACGCCAATTAAAATGTCGCGCCTTGCAGTAGGTATCAAAACTTTAAACATCAGTTGATAATTACGGCAACCACTCATCCTGCCTGCATCTAAAACCTCTGGAGAGACTCTTTTTAGACCTAGCAAGGTGAGTCGAATCATCGGAGGTGTTGCAAAAATTATTGTTGCAATCGCACCCGCATGGTCACCAATACCAAAGAAGACGATTATTGGTACCAAATACGCGAAATGTGGAAACGTTTGTGCAACGAGGAGCAATGGCGTTATTACTCTCTCAACCGTTCTGCTCTTGTAGGCAAGCACAGCCCAGATAACACCAAATAAAACAGAGACCGGCGCAGCAACCAACACAAAAGAGAGTGTCTGCATTGCGGGTTCCCATTGGCCGAATACAGCCAAGTAAATACAACTCAAACCAGCCAATATAGAAAGACCCACACCTTTAAGTTTATAACCCAAAATAAAAGCACCAGCAGTTAATACTGTCCAAGGAATAGCAGGGACACTGGAGTACCACTTATCCTTATTTTCATTCAACCAATCCCAGCCGGATTGATCACTAAAAATATTGGCAAGTGAAACGACTGTCTCAAAACCACCAATCAATAATTCCCGAACTAAATTAATTAAAAACAATAAGGTAGCGCCAATAGCTCGGGTAAATAATCGAACTCGACCATAGTCTTCATAGTCTTCAATTTCTGGGTCGTAAACTGGTGTCTGCCAAAATTCAAATATGAGGTACTGAGAAAAATCTTGCAACATTGATGGTATTTCCCAAAACGTACTTCTTGTAACCTCACCAAAAAACCAGTTATACAAAGTAGGTATAAACAGAAGACCCACAATAATGCCAACAAATCCCTTGCTAATAATTTGAAACCAATTGACACGTAACCAATTTGATTTATTGACGCTCTCTGCAAAGCTTTTGTATAAGAACCCAGCAGTTACCATTAAAGCTATTAGAACATAGGTGGCGGAAGTGTTAATAACAGGGTGATAAAAAGTCAGCTCAGGAATTCTAACGAGTTGAGGAGGAAGTTGCCAATTCAAAATCATTGACATGGATTCAGCAAAACCAACCGAAGATTGTATTTCTCCCTTAACAACAGACTTGGCAAATAGATGACGCTCTACTATCAAATCATGGTAGAGCCCTGTCATTGACATCAGGATGAAAAAGCCAACAAGCACGACGGCGAGCTGAACTAGTGGTTTGTTCTTAGTTAAAAATTCCATAATCTAGTCTTTCTTTTGAGTACCAGAGCGATCACCAAATAGTATGTGAAGAATGGTTGAACAGTTCAATAATCCTATCGTATTACCATCATCATCAAGAACCGCTACAGGCTTTTGTTGACCTAACACCTCTTCAGCCACAGTCTCAATAATGGCGTCTTTTGAAACTTGAAGGTCACTCAACTCGGCTTTTTCATCAACAGGATCCATCACAGATTCAATTTTAAGAACCTTCTCCCTTGGAACATCCTCTGTAAACTTGCGAACGTATTCTGTTGCTGGATTAAGAACGATATTTGCCGGTGTATCCAATTGCTCGATAATGCCATCTTTCATGATTGCAATTCGATCGGCAAGCCTTAATGCTTCATCAAAGTCATGAGTAACGAACAGAATGGTCTTATTTAGCACACCCTGAAGTCTTAGAAACTCATCTTGCATCTCTTTACGAATTAACGGATCTAATGCTGAGAAGGGCTCATCTAAGAACCAAATGTCGGGCTCAACTGCTAACGATCTAGCGATACCAACGCGCTGCTGCTGACCTCCAGATAACTCTCTTGGAAAGTAATTCTCACGACCAGTTAAGCCAACAAGGTCAACCATTTCTTTGGCTCTTTGTATGCTGTCTTTTGTGCTATTGCCTTTCACTTGCAATGGAAAGGCAATATTTTCTAATACGGTTTTATGGGGTAATAATGCAAAACTCTGAAACACCATGCCCATCTTGTTGCGACGAAGTTCTATCAACTCCTTATCACTCATTGAGGTTAGATCTTCACCCTCAATATAAATATTCCCTGCAGTGGCATCGGTTAGTCTTGAAATACAACGAAGCAAGGTCGACTTGCCTGAGCCTGAAAGACCCATAACCACAAGCATCTCACCCTTGTTAACCTCGAAGGAGGCATTATTAACACCGACCACACAGCCAGCTTTTTGAAATTCTTCAGCAACAACCTTGCCATTGGCATTTTGAAGCATTTTTTCGGCATTTTCGCCAAATATTTTATAAACGGAATCGCATTTAATTACAGGTTGCTGATCAGACATAATATCTTCCTAAATTCTTTGAAACAAATAACACACTACCAGTATATATAAAAATACCCCTACCCCCTCATAATAAATTTGAGGGCAAGGGTACTTAACAAACACCCCTTATTCTATTTGAATGAAGAGTGCTCTAGATTAAAGGATTATTTGGTGAAAGCCATCCAAACATCCTCGTTATCCGCAAGCCACTTAGCTGCAGCATCCTCATGAGACATCTTATCAATATCAACTAGAGCAGCCATCTGACCGATCATGCCAGTCGTGAAGTCTATCTTAGTGTATGCCTTATACGCCATTGGATGAGTCTTAGGGAACTTATAATTCGCCGCTTTCTTCAACCAACCTCTAGGAGATCCACAAGCCCCGTCACCACCTTCTGTTTCACGGCAACCAAAGAAGTATGGAGGAAACTCTATGAAGTAAAAACCATCACTATCCGTAAAGTTAGGTGTCCAGTTAAATATAATTATGCCTTCTCCAGCAGCTTCTGCAGAATCAATAGCGGCCCAAAGGGCGTCTGCACTACCAGTTTGTTTATAAGTATATTCATCATCTAAACCAAGAGCTCCAATACGATCTTCAAATAGATTCTTTCCGGTTGCAGCATCAACGTGCCAAGGACCGTCTAAGAAAACACCTTTACCACCAGAATCGGCAGTGGCAAAAACTGATCCACAACCTTTAAGAGCTTCCCAATTTGGAAGTCCAGGACATAGATTTTGCTCTATTACGAAGTTAGGAACGCCCATATCTTCAATAGTCAAGGCAGAATGGGTACCAGCTTCTATTAGACCGCCCTTCTCCATGGCTGTATAGTAAGCGTTGCCAAAGGCTCCTTCCCAAACTTCGTGAGATATAGTAACGTCTCCAAGACGAATCGATTCATATACACCTGACGAGTCAGCAGGAACGTAAGATACGTTGTTACCCATAGACTCAAAAATACCACCAATAACGTAGGACATAACCACTTGGCTTGACCAGTTATGAATTGGTATAACGATTGGCTTTGTCGAGTCTGCTGCAAGCGCTTGACCTGAAACAGAAGCTAAAGACATCGCTAAAGCAGCTGCAGCTACTTTACTTGTAAACTTTTTCATTTATTTCTCCTTTATAGTTTCATTAAATATTTTAAAGATAAATATAAACCTTTAAACCATTTAACTTAAAAAATGACTTTTCAAACAAAACTGTTATAAAAAACCATACTTACATTCTTAGAAGTAATTACTCATCTAAGATTGTTCTTTTGCTGAGAAAAAAACTACATTCTAACTCGAGTTTTCTCAGGGTCATAAAACGGAAAGCGAACTACAGTCGCTGCTAGACGCTTTTGATGTCCATCTAATTTTCCAACTTCAACTTCATTGCCTATTTCTGACTCTGAAACTGAAATTCTGCACAAGGCAATGTTCTTTTTAAGTATCGGCGAACGTGTTGCACTTGTAATAATTCCAACCTGTTGCTTTCCAATATACACGCCATCACCGTGCAGTGCAACTTCATTACTAGTTAATTCTAACCCAACAAGGGTTCTTTGTGGAGAATTCTTACGAAGAATTAAAGATTCTTTTCCAGAAAAATCATCCTCTTTTGTTTTGAGTGGAACCGTAAATGATATGCCGGCTTCAAATGGGTCAGTCTGGTCACAAAATTCATATCCTGCAAAAATTAAGCCCGATTCGATTCTTAACATATCAAGCGCATTAAGGCCTAGAGGACATATGTTAAATTCTTCACCGGCCTCAGCAATAGCATCCCAAACCGCCTCACAGTCATCAGGGTGCGCAAAAACTTCATAACCAAGCTCACCTGAGTATCCTGTACGTGAAACCATCACCGGTATGCCAAACTCACCTCCGATACGCCCTATTGTGAATCGGAACCATTTAAGCTCCTCAACGTCAGGTTGGAGTCTTGGCGTCCAAATAATTTTAGCCAATGTTTCACGACTCTTTGGGCCTTGGACAGCAACATTATGCAATTGGTCTGTGGAAGATTTGATCCACACCTCTAAATTCTTTTCCTTGGCAATTTTACGAAGCAATTTGCCTCCATCCTCTGAACCACCGATCCATCGGAAATTATTCTCACAAAGACGATACAGAGTGCCATCATCTACCATACATCCGTTGTCATAGCACATAGCAGAATAGACAACCTGGCCGACGGCCAGTTTACGAACGTCTCTTGTTATTGCATACTGCATCAGTGTTTCTGCATCTTGACCATAGACCTCAAACTTTCTGAGTGGCGCAAGATCAATCATAGCTACACCTTCACGGCACTGCCAATACTCCTTTATTGCACCTAAATTAGTGTAATCAAGTGGCAACCAATAGCCGTTATAGTTATCAAAGTTTTTGGTTAATTTTGAAGTGTTTTTATGAAAACCGGTTTCTTTAGTCATAGTGGGTATTGATTGTGGGTCAGGCCTAAAGGCCGTCGATGGTGAAAAACTGTTACTATTATTATATATCCTAACATGAATGTCAGTTGGATTCCAATTGTTAGCAGAGGAGGTGTCATCTGGGCATGCTGATGAAACACATACCAAATCATCCAGAGCTTTAAATAAAACATAGTCTCCTGGTCTCGACCAAGAAACATCTGAAGTTAGAGAATGGCACTCCTCAATTGCTGTGTTAAAAAAGAGATTCACAGCCACCCAATTTTTTCGTGGGGCGACTCCATGCTTCGCAAGTGCTTTGTTGAAGTTCTCATTACAATTAACATGCCCTGGAAAACCTCTATCCTCATAATATTTAGCGTTGCAAGCCAAACCGAATGTGTCATGCCTACAAACAGAGTCACGAACAACTTCGACAAGCGGAACTGAATTCTGATTATAAAACTTGTCGTGACAACCCGGCTCAGGATAACTCTTAAGCATATGTGATCTTGTTACAGTAGGATCGAGATTCAGCTCCTTATTGTTTTTTAAGTCTTCAACTAAAAACGCTTGAAAATCTGAACATTGATGCCCTTCAACATCAATAACCTGTATATATTCACCTGCCTTGACTTTATATGCTACCGCTGTAGAGTTGTTTACCCTTATTTCCTTAGCGTTTTTTGCTAGAGGTTCTGGAAGACGTTCAGATGGTTTTGTTGGATTTGCGCGAGAAACATTAATTAATATCTCTGTAGGGGCGTCATGCTGATCAACTAACATTGGTCCACCTTTTGCATCAAAAACGCACAAAGTATCACTATCAATATTAAATGATTGCCTTGAGTCAGCAGGATTTGAGTCAGAAAAGAGCTCTGCACCATTTAGATTGTCAGTTTTGATTTGATTATGATCTAATATCGCCCTGAGCATATCAGAGCATGCATCAATGGATACTTTAGATGAATCATTATTTGGGTTAGTAGACCAGTTTAATGAGTCTAATATAGAAGATTTTTTTGAGTCAAATGCTAAAACACTGCACTGCTGATCTCCCTCAACATCTACAATTTCAACTGAATCACCACAATGCAAATCAATGGAAATTGCCTCACCACCATGTATTTGGTAAGTCTCACAATTGTCACTATATTGGATATTAGAAACTCTCATATAGATAGTTTAATTTAAGAATGACTGAGTATACAAGAAAAAAAATATTCTTCAATTTGATAAAATTCACTTATTGATGAATACAATTCTATACCTTAAATTAGTTTTTGAATTCTAGTTTAAACAGCACCCCAGGGGGTGGGATGCCGTTAAACTAAGGAGATAAAAGCGAAAGCAGAATTATTTATCAACTCTACTCTTACCCCCTAAACGTTACTTATAGTATTTAAAACTTACGGTAAGCGTTATTAAGATCAACCATTGGATGATTTTCAGACATTTGAAACTTAATCAAAAGTTCACGTGCAATCATGTCACGCTCTTGTTGATTATTTGGCAGTTTTATATTATCTGGAATCGTAACCCAACCATTAATATTTCTATCAAAAACAGCAGCCTGATCACCCTCATACCCCATGTGGATGTCCTCTAACCAGTTAAGATCTTTCCAGCCCATTTTGTCAATGTACTTCTGCAAAAAAGGTGTAATAAACTTAAGGTCAGGAACCAGGTTTACATCATATCGATAACCGATATGTTGTCCAATCATTTGCTCACGATCGGTATCTAAGCCGTCAGCTCCAACTACAAATTCTTCTTCTTTAGTGCTCATAATTTCTCCTATCCTTAAAAGCGTGTCAAATCTGGACGACCAACGGTGTGCTGAGAACCTGCAATAGGAACCTGTGCACATGCTGATGCTTCCATAGTCAAAGCAGCTAAATCTTCTGGCTCTAGAGAGTGAATATTTGTCTTACCACAAGCTCGAGCCATCATTTGGCACTCAATTGCTAGTGTATGTAAGAAGTTATACACTCTTTCTGAAGCAGCATCAGGATCTAGACGTTGTCTAAGAACTGGGTCTTGAGTCGCAACACCCACTGGGCAACGACCTGTATGACAGTGATAACATTCACCTGCGTTGACACCCATTTCTTTTGGATAATCAGCTTCAGGAGTATCTCTGTTACAGTTTAGCGCCATAAGAGCAGAGTGTCCTATTGCAACTGCGTCTGCACCAAGTGCTACCGCTTTAGCAACGTCACCACCATTTCGAATACCGCCAGCATAAACGAGTGAAATTCTGCCTGTCATGCCAACGTCATCGATTGCTCTTCGTGCTTGACGAATGGCAGCAATACCAGGAACGCCCGTTTCTTCTGTTGCAATATGAGGTCCAGCAGCAGTACCGCCTTCCATTCCATCGATGTAAATACTGTCACAACCCGTTTTAGCAGCCATACGAACGTCGTCGTATACGCGAGCAGCGCCTAGTTTCAATTGAATAGGAATCTGGCCATCTGTCGCTTCACGAATCTCTTCAATTTTAAGCGCCAAATCATCTGGTCCTAGCCAGTCTGGATGCCTTGCTGGAGAGCGCTGATCAATACCCGCTGGCAGTGAACGCATCTCAGCAACCTGATCGGTTACTTTTTGGCCCATCAAGTGACCACCAAGTCCAACCTTACAACCTTGTCCAATAAAGAACTCGACACTATCTGCTAAACGCAAATGTTGCGGGTTAAAGCCATAACGTGACTGAATACACTGATAAAACCACTTACTTGAGTATCGTCTTTCATCTGGAATCATTCCACCTTCACCAGAACAAGTCGCTGTTCCAGCCATCGTAGCGCCCCTTGCCAAAGCTGTTTTAGCTTCATAACTCAAAGCACCAAAGCTCATTCCCGTAATGTAGATTGGAAT
>ENA-ORDA01002753-ORDA01002753.1-marine-metagenome-genome-assembly--contig:-NODE-2753-length-13020-cov-2.970563_pt1 | contig 13020 bp, 11 predicted proteins | sample MGYA00237778_ERZ508506 | MGnify/ENA primary metagenome ERZ508506 (study PRJEB26177, sample SAMN06267891) | marine metagenome | isolation source: Monterey Bay, California, USA | place: Pacific...
CACAATCAGCGACCGAGATAACGTTCATTTGTGCTTTGCCTTAGGCAAAGCGCTGGAAGATCGCGCCGAATATGAGGAGTCGTTTCAGTATTATGCGTTGGGTAATGACCGTAAAGTGACGCAAGAAGGTTATCGGGCGGATGAAACGACGGCCGAAACCGATGCGTTAATCGCTTACGGCACCCCGGCTCTGTTTGAAACCAAATCTGGGTTTGGGGATCCTTCGCCGGATCCAATCTTTATCGTCGGCTTGCCTCGGTCCGGGTCGACCTTGCTCGAGCAGATTCTTGCCAGCCACTCGATGGTGGATGGTACCTCTGAGTTGCGAGAAATGGTGGCCATTGCCCGTCGGTTGGGGGGTAAGCGTAATCGGGCCGATGCCTCTCTCTATCCTGAAATTCTCTCAGATCTTACGGCGGCGCAGTGCTTGGAGCTCGGGCAGGAATATCTGTCCCGAACGCAGGTGCAGCGGGGCGATGCGCCGTTCTTTATCGATAAGATGCCAAACAATTTTCAACATATTGGGTTGATTCAAATGATCTTGCCCAACGCCAAAATTATTGATGCCCGTCGGCATCCTATGGCGACTTGCTTTAGTGGCTTCAAACAGTTGTTTGCGGCTGGCCAGACGTTTACCTATGGCCAAGAAAACATTGCTCGCTACTTCAGTGATTACGCGCGTTTAATGGCGCACTGGGATGCGGCCCTCCCGGGCCGAGTCCTGAAGGTGAAGTACGAATCGGTAATTGATAACGTTGAAGCCGAAGTGCGGCGCATTTTGGACTATTGTGGTCTGCCCTTTGAATCCGCGTGCCTTAATTTTCATGAAACCCAGCGCGCGGTGCGAACGGCCAGTTCCGAGCAAGTACGGCAGCCAATCTATACGGATGCGGTTGAGCAGTGGCAACACTACGCGCCTTTCCTTGCGCCCATGCAGGCCGAATTAACCGATTGGATTCGGGATCACGAGTAAAATTAGGCTTTTGAGTCGGGTAATCCGATGCTAGCTGGGCCCGGCCGATTTGTATCCTTGGGGCAAGCATGCAATGATTACGAGACCTATTTAGCCAGAAAAACGATCTCAACGGCGGTTATCGCGGTGGGGTTGTAGGCCTATATTTTAGTTTTCGCACTTTAATTAGTCATAAAAGGGGATTTAGATGAAAGAGCATCCAATGCATAAAAGACAGTTTGTTGTGAAGCCATTAGTGCTGGCCGTTGCGGCTTTGAGCACCGTCGGCGGACAAGCGGTCCTTGCAGAAGAAAAGCAATTTGCGATGGAAGAAGTAATCGTTTCGGCGACGCGGCGCAACGAGAGCGTGCAGGACATACCCATCAGCATTGATGTCTTGGGTGAAGGCGAATTGGAAAACAATGGCGTCGGCGATTTGGAAGATTTTGCCCATTTGATTGCCTCAATGAACTACGTCACGTTAGGGCCAGGCACCGGTAACGTGTATATGCGGGGTATCTCCAGTGGTGGGGAGAGTTTGCTTGGGGCAACGCCAAACGTTGCTGTTTACATGGATGAGCAACCCGTTACCGCGGTGGGCTCGTTCTTGAACCCACATATCTATGATGTCCAGCGCATTGAAACCCTTGCGGGGCCACAAGGCACCTTGTATGGCGCAAATGCGCAGGCTGGCAGTATTCGATTCATTACCAATAAGCCAACCCCAGGCGTCTTTTCTGCTGGATATGATCTCGAATTGAACTCGGTAGCCCAGGGCGACTCCGGTAATCTCGTTGAAGGCTTTGTCAATATCCCCATTGGCGATCGTGCCGCGATTCGAATTGTCGGTTACCGCAAGGATGAGGCAGGTTATATCGATAACGTTCCGGGGACGCATACCTTCGATCTGTCAGGGATTCGAGCGGGTCAAACGGATCCGGCTTTGATCGAGATGGCGGCGGATCAAACGATTAATAACGACGAGTATGTCCAAGAGGATTTCAATACCGCTGAAACAACCGGTGGCCGAGTGGCCTTGCGGGTTGATTTGACCGAGAACTGGACGGCAACGGCAAGTGTGATGCGCCAGGAATTGTCCTCAAAAGGCGTCTGGGATCATGACCCGACCGAAGTGGGTGATCTCAAAGTTGTGCGGTTCCAGCCAGACACGAATGATGATGAATGGACGCAAACGGCTTTGGTGGTAGAAGGCAAGATCAACGAGATGTCGTTGACCTATGCATATTCAGACCTGGATCGTGAGTCGTATCAGAATGCAGATTACTCATTGTACTCGGATCCCAGCAATGGCTCGCCCGGTTTTGTTGTGGGTTACTACGCATGCTATGTCGGTTATTTTGGTGTCTGCGCAGATCCGACGTTGCTCTACACAGGTGACCAGGAATGGGCGCGTGAAAATCATGAAATTCGTTTAGTGTCTGCTCAAGACCAGCGGTTGCGTTGGATTGTTGGCGCGTTTTATGAAGAAGCGAGCCACGACTTTGACTTGGACTGGCATGTGTTGGGCTTAGCCACAATTACGCCGGAGACGACGGGTGCCGGCACGCCAGCTTTCGTTGAGGGGCCAGACATTTATTGGACGACCAATCAGCTACGTGGCAACGAAGAGACTGCCTATTTCGGTGAGATTGCGTTAGACATCACTGATAATTTGACGGCATCTTACAGTGCTCGTTATTTTGATTTTGAGTCTTCGCTTACAGGCTTTTCTGGCACCATCTGGTGGCCGAGTCGGTTTGGGCCACGGGGCGAGCCTGAAATTAACAATGATCTTCGAATCTCCGAATCAGACAGCGTCAGCAAGTTTAACCTGGCCTATACCGTCAATAATGATCTGATGGTGTACGGGACCTACTCTGAAGGGTATCGCCCAGGTGGTTTGAACCGTTTGAGTGTGACAGCCATTGCTGGTGCGTATCAGGCGGATATTTTGACCAGCTACGAATTCGGTATGAAAGGCACATTTGGCGATGGTCGACTGCGTTTGAACGCAGCTTACTACACGCAAGAGTGGGACGATTTCCAGCTGTCTAAGATCGATACGTCGGTATCGGTACTGACCTTGACCGATAACGTCGGTAACGCCGAAAGCGATGGGCTTGAGATTGAAGGCTCTTATCTGATCACGGATAACTGGGACCTTAATTTTGGTTTTTCCTGGATAGAATCAAAATTAACCGAAAGCTATTGGGTTAACCCGGCCGCAGAAGCGGCGGGTGCGGCGCCAAACGCGCCAGCGGGGAATGAATTACCACGTGTGCCTGAACTCAAGTGGAACTTGTCGTCTCGCTACAACTTTAACATCGGTGGGATGCCGGCCTTTGTTCAGGGTTCTTTAACGTCGGTGGGTGAGTCTTACAATTTGTTGTACGACATCGACAGCACAACTCGAACCCGTAAAAAGCAAGGTGACTACCAGGTGGGCCACATGGCGGTTGGGATCGAACGCGATAGTTGGTCTGCTGAGCTATACGTGAAGAACATCACGGATGAGCGGGGCGAAGTGTTTATCAATGGTGCAACTTATGATCAGCGCGTGACCTCTAACCGACCGCGTACGGTTGGACTTCGGTTCCGTCACAAGTTTGAGTGATCAAACGGGTTGATACCCCTCAAACCGCTTGCTTAGGGCATGCCCTAAGGCGTTGGACAGCGCGCGGTTTTGAGATGATTCGTCCTACTAATAACCGCGTCGTATGACGCGGTTATTGTTTATGGGGCAGTGCGGCAACCGCTGCTGGTTTTGCCGGTCCGTTGTGGGCCTGTTCCTAAGTTTAATGCACTGGACTGTCACGGAGGCTGAAATGACCGCACCGAAAACACTCTTTGTTGTGATGGATGGTATTCCTGCCGATGTAATCGAGCGGGTTGCAACGCCCAATCTTGACCAGATTACGGCCGGTGGCGGTTTTGGTCGCGCCTATGTTGGCGGCGAGATCGGCGGGGCGTCCGAAAGCCCAACTATTTCGGCGGTGGGGTATCAAAGTTTGTTGACCGGCACCTGGGCCAACAAGCATCAGGTGTTTGATAACGATGTGGCGTCGCCGAATTATGCTTATTGGGATATTTTTCGGATGGCCAAGACCCATTCGCCAGGACTCTCGACGGCGTTGTTCTCGACTTGGGAGGACAATCGCACCAAATTGATTGGCGATGGACTGGCTGCCGCCGGCGGTCATAAGTTGGATTATTACTTGGATGGCCTTGAGCATGATGTTGAGCGCTTTCCAGAAGATCGGGCGGCGACGAACATCAAAGCCATCGATGGCTACCTTGCTGAGCAGGCCGCTGAGTACCTTTTAGCGAAAGGCCCTGACCTCAGTTGGGTCTATTTCCAATATACCGATGATGTGGGCCATCGAGTTGGCGACAGCGCCGAGATGGATGCGGCCGTAAGCTTTACGGATGGTTTGGTGGGCACGCTTTGGGCGTCGATTAAAGCACGGCAAAAGACGTTTGATGAAGATTGGCTCGTCGTCATCACCACAGACCATGGGCGCGACGCCCTGAATGGCAAAGGACATGGCGGCCAGTCCGAGAGAGAACGCAGCACCTGGATTGCGACCAATAGCGGCTGTTTGGCTGATCGATTTTATACGACACCCGCGATTGTGGATATTGTGCCCTCGATACTGGCTCATATGCATATACAGGTCCCTGATACTACTCGAGCGGCACTTGATGGCAGTAGTTTTCTGACGTGCTAGCCCTGTTTTGATCCGGCGCCGCCCTGTCAGGATCGGCTGCTTGAAACCGGATCGCTCGGATAAGGGCTGAGGCCAGACGCTTTTTAGAGGCCGGGTCCTCAGCAAGTTACATCTTGAAGGTGAATCATGAAGGCGTTGAAACAGACAGAGTTGGTTGCCGAAGTTTGGCCAGGCGCTGAGCTGCGTTCGACCCGGCGCCTGACAGGCGGGGTCTCGGCGCAAGTGTATGCCTTGGAAGTTGCGCACAGTTCTGGCGCGGTGGCACAAATGGTCTTACGCGAACATTCGCCAGTTGAAAGCCATTACACGGCGGAGCTGGAATTCGATCTACTGAAGGCCTTGCACAGTCTCGATCTGCCCGTTCCTCAGCCGATTTTCTTTGATGCTGGTTGCACCTTGGCCGCCAATCCCTTCGTGATCATGACGGCAATACCAGGGTCCAGCGTGATACCGGCCGGTAATGCCTTCGAGTACATCGATGAGATGGCGCGCCAACTTTTTAGGATTCATCAAGCCCCGATTCAGAATCTGCCAACCTTGCCAAGCCGACTTGATCCACTGCCCGAAGTTTTTGAGTATCTGCCGGCTGCGGCAGAGTGGGGCGGTCTAAAGGCGCGATTGCGCGCGCTCACCGATACAGGTTTCAAGGGGGCGCCCTGCTTGTTGCATGGTGACTATTGGGCGCAGAACCTGTTGTGGGAGCAGGGCCGCATCACCGGGATCTTAGACTGGGAAGACGCAGCGATTGGCGATCCATTGTCGGATGTGGCTGGCGCGAGTGTTGAGTTGCGGTACTTGTTTGGTCGTGAAGGCATGCAGCGCTTCACGGCCGCCTACAGCGCGTTGAGTTCGGTTGATCCAACCCGGCTCGCACTGTGGCAAGTTTATGTTGCTGCAGCGGCGCAGCATTTTATGAGCACTTGGCAATTGGCGGCGGCGGATGAGGCGCATCGGCGTCGACATGCACTCGCAAGCCTTCATGAAGCCGAGGCTCGTTTGGGGGACCGAGCCGCGTGCTCTAACATTAGCTCATGAGGCGATGGGTCGGTAATGACCGAGTGTTGGTTATCGGGTAAAGCCTGCAATAAACGTTGCATACTCAACCTCAAAGCCGTGGTCCTTGCCCCAAGCTTTCAGCTCAGCGTGGAGTCGTCTTTGGCCTTGTACGGATCGTTTTGGTTATCTCGAGCAGGCCGTCTGCAACCCGCTGCGACTCGAGGTGGTTTTTAGTAATGGGCCCTCTCTAGATCACCGTCAGATAACGGTTTTTTTGGACCAAGAGGAGGACTCTGGACATAAACATTTTGCGATCTTTGTGGCATTGACGCCATACCAAGCTTTGAAGGACCGCGAAAATCCCGTTGGGCATGCGTATTGAAGATAGTCAGAAATCGATTCTTGGGGTAACCCCTCTTCAAGGAGTAATAAGGCTTGATCTGCCCGTAATGAGGCTTTGATCGCTATGAAGCTGCTGCCTTCGATCGACAGTTTTCGCTTTAGGGTCGCCTCAGAGATATTGTTTAGGTCTGCAATATCTTTCAATTGGGTCGAGGCTTTATGCTCGAAAGCGTGTGCAATTTGCGCCATGATCAATCTTGTATAGTGCAGTGGTACCTCAGATCGACTCGTGTCAGTCTGTAATGACGTACTTAACAACATATGTTCTCTTGGATTACTGAATGGGTTAGCTTGTTCAAGCATCTCGCGCTCAAAGACGATTGAGAAAGGTAATCGCTGAAAAATCTTGGGTGCTAGCACGGACCAAAGCGGATGATTGCCGCCGGCTATGACGGACTCGATAGGATCTAATGCGGAACCCAGGTCGGTCTTGCGAAGCTGGTGGAGAAAGTCGGTGAACTGGTTAATCACGCTCATTATGTGTTCTTTAACGAGTTGAGATGTTTCTACGTGGAAATGTACATTAATAGCAACCACGTCATTTTTCTCAACAACATTGGCAGTGAACACATTGTTGTCCGTGCTTGCCAGGTGCATGGCGACGCGCGCGCAATCAAAAAAGGTTGGCGCCGTCAAAATATAAAGGGCTCTGCTTGTAAAGTTCGCAGCCACGCCGGTCATCTTTAATTGTTCACGCAGAGCTGATATTGAATGACCTCTTTCGGTCAGCGCGTCGAAAACAGCCTCAACTAAAGTGAGATCGATCCGATCGCAGTGCTGATCGGGCGAATTGATGGGTTGGTTTGCGGGGCTCTCTAATGCTGCAGCCATGTCGGCATGCAGAGGGCTATCGTTTAGATAGGCTTGTTTGTGGGCTTCTTTAATCATTAGAACAAAGTTCTGACCAAGGTAATGCATAAAAATCCTAAATCGCAATAGTTATGATGTCTGACCGAAGTGCAGGGAACCCTAAGCCCGTCCCTCACTTTGAGAATGGCACGGATTATTTTAGGTTTTTCAAAAGGTGCTGTTCTACGGCCCTTTCAGTTTTCTCCATACTCTTAATAGTTTCATGTAAATTTTTTAGATCGCGTCGTGTTTTATAAAGGAGCCTGGTGATGGGTTCGATGTCCTCAGAAAACTGGCTGCTGAAGTACGATCGGTCATTGATCACTATCTCAAACTCGAGCGTTTCACGCCCGTGTTGCGGTTGCTGATTTTGAGGCCGGATATTTGTTGGGTTCATGTAAGCACCTCGGAAATGAATACCGTAAGGCTATACCGGATGTTTTCAGCCACATTGTCTTAAGAGGTCTATTAAAGCGCATCAATGATCCAATACCCACACTAAATGAAATCAGGTGCTAATATTCAGTTAAGTTGCCTCTTTTTGTTCAAAAGGCTTTCGGTCTAGTCGTCATTCACGAAAGCTTATTGGTTAGTGGCATTCTGACAACGCCAGTGTGATATCACGAATTGGACTTGAATCTAATACGGATGCAGTGCAACAGGCACCTCGGATATCCCGCGAATAAAATTATTCGGTAAGCGTACTACGTCGCCCACAATCTCGACCTTTGAAAAACGGGCCTGGATCTCTTCCCAGAGCACTCGCAATTGCATTTCAGCAAGACGGTTGCCCATACAGCGGTGGACGCCAAAGCCAAAGGACACATGTTGGCGAGCATTGGCTCGATTGATGATGAACTTGTTGGCTTCAGGGAACACCTGCTCGTCACGGTTACCCGACAGATACCACATAACAACCTTGTCGCCTTTCTTGATGTGTTTGCCGCTCAAGTTATAGTCCTCAAGGGCGGTTCGCCGCATATGAATCACTGGGGTTTGCCAGCGGATCATCTCCGACACCATGTTGGGTATGAGGGCGGCATCTTCTCGAAGCTTTTGGTATTCCTCAGGATGCTGATTCAACGCGATCACGCCGCCACTGATGCTGTTGCGGGTGGTGTCGTTACCGCCCACGATGAGCAGGATGATGTTGCCTAAGAGGCCCATGGGGTCGTTGATCAAATCTTTGGTGGCCTCACCATGGGCCAGCATTGAGATTAAATCGAATTTTGGCGGCTCGGCAGCGCGTTGTTGCCAAAGCTGATAAAAAGTCACCGCACATTCTTGCAGGCCGGCTTGTCGCTCGGCCATATCGATTTCGATTCCAGTCACTTGCGGTATGTTGGTCGTGATGTCGGACCAATACACTAATTTGCGACGATCCTCATAGGGAAAATCAAACAGGGTCGCCAGCATTCGCGCCGTGAGTTCAACCGAGACGCGATCAACCCAGTTGAAGGTTTCACCTTCCGGAAGGTTTTCAAGGATGTCGATCACCCGTTCTCTAATCAGGGGCTCCATGGTGGCAAGGTTGGTGGGGGCAACCGATGGCGTGACTGTCTTTCGTTGTTGGTCATGGCGCGGCGGGTCCATAGCAATAAAATTCTCGATGCCCCCGTCTTCTTCTCGGGGTTCGACGATTGAAATGCCTTTGGCTTCGGAGGAGAAGACCGCGTGGTTGGTATCGACCGCTTTGATATCAGCGTGGCTTGTAACGGACCAATAGGGTCCGTTGGGACTGTCTTTGCAATAATGAATTGGGTCCTCGTTGCGTAACCTCGCAAACCAATCTTGCCACGTATCATCCCGAAACCGTTCTGGGCGGCTGACATCGATATCCTCTAAGGCTTGGCTCATTGCATCTGCTGGTTGCGGGGTCGTGCTCATTTGGCGTTCCTTTTGATCGTCCTTGGTAAACTATGCGTTGGGTTGGCTGTAGTCAAATCGTAATGGGTGAGGCGGCTACTGGGCGCGGCGTTACCAAGCGCTTTACTGGGCTATGCGAGTTGGTTCTTGCAGGCTAAGCTCAAATCACCACTGTAAAGCGAGGCGTTCACGATGAGGGTAAACCTGCTGCGACAAGTCGGTTACTGCTTAATCTGGGCAGATCTGTTTTTAGTGTTCCTGGCCGGGCATGCGATGTTGGTTGATCCAGCGGCGAGTGGAGCGCAGTACCTGCGCGAGTACTTCTTTGTAGGCTTTGTCTTGGTGGAATGGGTCCGAGGTTGGGGTGGGTTTTTTGATCTCTTCTTAGGCTATTTTGTAGCGTTACCGGCAGCGATTTTTTTCTTAATTCGCTTTACGGGTTCTACGCTGATCGGGGTGCTGCTGGTGCGGTGGAGCAGCGCACAAACGCAGCCGGGTTAGTCGGGCTGTTGCCTGAGCTTTAATGCGTCTAGGCCCGGGATAAGAAACTTAGCAATAGGCTCACAGCCGGTTTTATATTATGTTTAGGTCTGCCGCGGCTTGGATCTCGGTCAAGTGCTTACGGTGTTGGCGCTGACCCTAATGTCATCGTCAGTGGTCGCAAAGTAACAAGCGTTTAATTGATTAAAAGGAATACACAATGGAAATTGCCGGAAGTAGTGGTTTGTTTGTTGGTGGCGCCTCGGGGATGTGTCGCGCAACGGCCACGAAGTTTGCAGAGCGGGGCGGTAACGTCGCTATTTTGGACTTGGAACAAAGCGAGGGCGCAAGCGTCGCTGAGTCTTTGGGCGGTAAATTCTATCCCTGCAATGTGATGGATTACGACGGCATGGAAGCGGTGATGGCGTCCGCTATTGGGGACTTAGGCAGCTTGCATTTCATGGTCAATACCGCCGGCGGCGGTGTTGCACAACGAACGATCAAGAAGGATGGTACGCGCCACGCGTTGTCCGACTTCCGGCGCATCATCGACCTGAACTTGATTGCGTCCTTCAACATTAATTCGATTGCGGCCCAACACATGGCAACGAACGAACCCAATACCGATGGTGAACGTGGGGTCATGATCAATACGGCGTCGATTGCGGCCTTTGAAGGTCAAATCGGTCAGGTGGCCTACACGGCAGCGAAAGGCGGCATCGCTGCCATGACGTTGACGATGGCGCGGGATCTTGGCACCCATGGCATTCGCTGCATGACGATTGCGCCCAGTTTGTTCAATACGGGTTTAACCGCGGGTATTCCGGATGAAGGCGCGCTGCAATTAACCAAAGATGCGGCCTTTCCAAAGCGGATGGGACGGCCTCAGGAATTTGCGGTAATGGCGATCGCAATCTTTGAGTCGGCGATGATGAATGGCTCGACCTTGCGCGTGGATGGCGGTCAGCGGTTTGCGCCGCGTTAGCCGATAGCGCGCCTGATAGGACGAAGAAAGGGCCCAACGTGTTGGGCCCTTTTGGTTTGAATCCCGGTCTTAGGACATCGGCGCGAAAGCAGGCAGCCTGATCGCGCCGATGGCGCTAATTTCCAGCGAGCGGTGAAATATGTGTGTGCGTGATCAGCCACGTTGATTTTTCTTTGACCAACACCAGTGTGACCCAAGTCGGTGGGCTCATGTCGGAAGGCTTGTTGTGGGGATACACATGCCACCAGCGCAAGAAACTCGCAACCGCCGTCCGACCATGAATCGACACCACGGGGTCCTCGATCATGGTGACAAAGGTTGTTTTGCCGCCATTGAGCGACTCGCCGGCCTTGCGGCCCATCATTTGATTGACCATGTTCTTTGCTTCGTCGGATTGACGAATTCCGCCCGAGATATAAACGCGATCTGGGTGCATTAGTTTTGCTTGTGCGGCGAGGTCATTTTCCAAGTCGCCATACTGTTGAACCACCTTCATGACGTCGCTGACATCATCGGCCAGCGTGTTGAGGCTAAACAGCAGTCCGGCCAGCATTAAAATTGCGGTAATGGTGTTGAATTTCATGGTTTGATTCCTTGATTTTGAAGCAGCGTAGCACAGGGCTGGAGGCCGGTCATGGATGGTTCGGGTTCGGTTCAGCAGTCTGTTGATCGCTGATTCGGGCCCGGGGCAATCAGGTCGGTAACTGCCATCGTTCTGCTTAAGATTTTCTGAATAAGCCAACCTTGTTCGGGGAGCAATAGGGGGATGACCCGGGCCGGCCATTTCGATGCAGCCTTAGATCGGGCATACTCTCCGACGTGCCCCTAAGTTGATCAGGATTAAGCCGTTTAGGGGCTTTGATTCCTTCTTGAATGAGGTATGAGGTTGAAAAAGTTTAAATTTTGTCCGATGTGCGCCGCGCCCTTAGTCGAGCGCCGAAAGGATCGCGTTGAGTGCTCCGCGTCCTGCGGGTTTGTGAACTACGACAACCCGACACCGGTCGCGGCGGTTGTGGTCGAGTTCGAGGACAAAATTGTGCTGGCGCACAATCGGTCTTGGCCGGGCGCGTTTAACGGCTTGATCACGGGCTTTGTGGATCATGGCGAAGGCGCCGCTGAATGCGCCGTCCGCGAAGTCAAGGAAGAGCTTGATCTGGATGCGGCCGCTCCAACGCTCATCGGTGTGTATCCGTTCGAACGCATGAATCAAATCATTGTCGGCTACCATGTGCAGGCAACCGGCGTCATCACCTTAAACGAAGAGCTCGACAGCTATATTTTGGTCCCGCCAGAGGCGTGCCTCGTGTGGCCTGCGGGTACGGGCCTTGCGCTGCGGGATTGGCTTCGGGGCAAAGGTCATGAACCCGAGATGATTAAACTCTCTTAGTTGTTCAGGCCAACACGTTATGAGGGTGATACGCGCCTTCAGGCAATAGGAGGGTGTGCGGCATTCGATTTTCAGATGCGGGTTAACATCCGCCGATCCGGTAAAACCGAGTCGGCGGGGTCCTCAATCGTTACTGCGCGCTGTGCACACTCATGCTGATTTGGTCTAAATCAGCACCACACGCCGCCAAGGCTTTTGCCTGAATAGCGAGCCAGGTCTCATCGCTTTCTTGCCAGGTAAAGGCTTGTTCCATTGCGGCCAGCGATTGATGGACATCGACGGCACCGATCAGCGCGTCATCGAGTTTGGTGGCAACCGACGTGTAAGCAATCGGCGATTTACCCGCTTCGTACCCGATCAGCTCTTTAAGCCTCGCAACACCTCGGTCTGGGTTGACGCAAGGCACTTCGTAGACCACGACAACTTGACCGGAAGAAGCGATGGGCTTCATCGCTTCAGAGGCCTTGTGATGTCCGGCCAATGCGGTGCTGGCTGCTAATAAGCCGGTGACTAAACCAATCGTTCGGTAGTTCATACGTTTAAGTTCCCAATGTTTTGTTTGCAAGCCTCGGATAGTATCCCAACCGTGACCCGGTCGCTATATCAGGCGATCGAGCTTAACCTCAGCAGCCGATGAACGTTCTGATGTCGGCGCGCCGGGACGCCTTTGATAACCCCTCTTCTGAGCACCGTTTTTGGCGCTGCAAGGGGCTGCAAGATCAGTGATTAGAGGGTGTCGGGCAGAATGCGATCAACTGCGTAGCGCAAGACTTCGTCGGCTTTAGGCGCCGGCAAGGCCTGGTCAATTCGAAGGCTGATCCAAAACTCAATACTGAGTGTTGCATCCAGGGCCTCGAATAAAAGCGGGTCTGAAGAGAGCATTGGCGGCAGTATTGCCGTTAAACGACTTCGTCTTCGCAGTACACCCTTATCGATGTTGGCCGCGGGCCTGGCGCGCCAATGCCGTTGAATACTGGGCGAGATATGCAGCGGCAGCAGGAACTCGTAAGTGCGTGTTCGGCGCTGGATCACAAGATCGAGCAGTGCTCGCCAGTGCTGTCCCGGAGAAAGAGTGCTTGGAAAGGGTTCGTCCATGACCGCCTGTGCCTGGGTTTGCGCATCGATCATGACCGTGCGCAGCAGGGTGCCCATGTCCGGAAAGTGTCGGAATAAGGTTCTGGTCGTAAGGCCAACGTGTTCGGCAATGTCTTTCGCTGTTGGCTCGCCCTGACCGGCAATGATCAGGCTGCGGGCCGTCGTCAAGATTTGGTGCCGGGTGGCTTGCGTCCGGTTGCGCCGGCCGTCCACCCTCGCGGCCAGCGCAGCCGGCAGTCGGCTAGACGGCATGACGAGGAAGGACCTGGCAGCGGCGCAT
>ENA-ORDA01002755-ORDA01002755.1-marine-metagenome-genome-assembly--contig:-NODE-2755-length-13016-cov-2.875879_pt1 | contig 13016 bp, 13 predicted proteins | sample MGYA00237778_ERZ508506 | MGnify/ENA primary metagenome ERZ508506 (study PRJEB26177, sample SAMN06267891) | marine metagenome | isolation source: Monterey Bay, California, USA | place: Pacific...
GCTGTGCGTGTGTGAGGTTATAGCTTTAACGTGAATAAAATATCACCTTTGGTACCCATTTCTTTTATCTCTTCATATATCAAAGCTGATTTATCTTTGGGCCATAAGCGTGCAGTAAGGTCCAAAAATTTTGTCCTTAACTGTTCTTCATTGTAAGGGTCTCGCCAATCCCCTTTATTTGTTTCTACCGTCTCCTTTAACACTGTGCCATCTACAAGGCTGATAATGACCTCTGCTGGTCTGAAATCAGGAAGTTTTTTTGACATAGAAGGCTCATCAGTCACTGTTATCTTTGCTGCGAGTGAAATGATATCTGGGTTTTCTAATGAGGAGTTTGTAAAGCTCAATACACCCGAAGAGCGGTTAACCAGAGTAGTCGCAAGAGCAAATGGTACAGAAAATTTACTTGCAAGCACATTTTGCGGCCTTTGTTCGGACAGTTCTGCAGCTAGGACATAACTTTTTACAGAAATACTGTCGATCTGATGAATATTTTCAAGGCTGTTGTGACGCTCCATTAATAACCATAATGCATCAAGTGCTGCATGATTATAACGACAACATGCATGTAGCTTGAAATAGTTCCGCTCAACCTCGTAGCGCTCTCCCAACAACTCACAGGCCAGCTCAGCGTTAAACTGCGATGACACAACCGTACCAAACACCGAAGAAATACCGTCTCTCTCGCCGGTAAAACCAGATTTTAACAGCTGATAACTAAGATGGGCCATCTGGTTTGAAATTCCGGTATAGGTATTCCTTACCGTACCGCCTTCAAGCATTGTCTTTCTGCTCGTGGCAAGCGTGAGGCTTGATGCAATATTCAACAATGAGCTGATTTTGTGGGTATCAAGCTTATAAAAATTAGCAAGTGCAGCCGCAGCACCAAGACCGCCCCACGTTCCATGGGGGTGCATATGTGGGTTCAGTGACGTGCCAATACCAATACGTGCTGCGATGTCATAACCAACGATGAATGCGGAAAGGAACTCTTTTTCTGAAATAGGCTGTATCTGCGCTGCGGCTAGCAGTGCAGGAAACACATGCATGCCGGGATGGCCACGTGCAAACTGGCTTCCTTCATCCATCTCAAGAACAGTTCCTGCTGTCCCATTGATAAAAGAGGCTGTCATCATATCAGCTGAAACACTGGTCCCTAAAATATTCGCCAAACCGGAAGTAGGTGTTGTCTCTACAAGATTCTGCATTTCTGGCTCAGCCATGCCGCCTACTATCGCTGCAACGCAGTCAGCAAGAATCAATTTTGCACGAGTAATAACGCTTTCAGGTACTGCCTCATATCGTGTTGCATGTATAAAAGACGCAAATTTCTCTAGGTGTTCCATACAGAGTGTTTCTCCTGATATATTCCATCCTATAAAATAGTTTAATTTGTTTTCCTTGGACAGAGCGTGAGTTTTGCTGGTTAAGTTGTAAGATATTACGGGCATAAATTTAAAAAAAACCCCTAGGGAGTGTCATATGACAAAAATTCCAGAGTTTCTAACTACTTCACGGCGTCGTTTCATCGGCGGAACATCCGCTACTATCGCACTTGCATCTACTGGCTTGTCAATTCCAATGATTGCCAGAGCTGCAAGCCCTGTAAAAATCGGATTAATTCACCCTGCCACGGGATGGGCAGCATATCCTGCAGCGCAGCTGCGCTATGGCGCGTTGATGGCGATTGCTGATATCAATGCACGCGGCGGCATCAAATCTATGGGCGGCGCGCCAATTGAGGCCCTGCTTGGTGATTCTCAGACAAAGCCTGAAATTGGGGCAGCCGAAGTTGAAAAGATGAATGAAGCAGGTGTTCATGCCCTTCAAGGCTGTTATCAATCTGCTGTAGGTCTTGCTTCATCCGCTGCGGCTGCAAAATATAATATTCCATTCTCTATCGATGTTGGTGTTTCAGATAAGCTGGTACAGCGGGGACTTCCAAACGTCTTTAGAATGGCAGATGGCTATGGACGAATTGCCAAAGACGCCGCTAATAACCTTGGTGAAATTAACAAGGCGACCGGCTCAAAGGCGAAGACTGTTATTATCGTTCATGAGGAATCAGAATTTGGCACAGGTACAGCCAAGCTTATGACAGCAGCGCTGAAAGAACATAATCTTGAGGTTATTGATTCTATCAAACATGCAAATCCAACACGGAATTTTGATAATGTTGCTTTGAGAATCAAGTCTGCAAAACCAGATATTATTATGCCGATTAACTATCCTGGTGAATATGTTTTGCTTGCCAAAACATTACGCCAACAGAGAGTTGATTTCATGGCAAGCTATTCTGTATTAGGTGGTGGATTTAACTTTAAGTTCGTTGATGATATGCCTGATATTGCTGAAAATATGATTGATGTTAACCATTGGTATAACCCAGGTTCTGCTACTGGTCAGGCGATGCGTGCACGCACAGAGGCAGATGGCAAATACTTCACCTTCGAAGTTTATTGTGCCTACATGTCGATTATGTTCCTTGCTGATGGATTTGAGAGAGCGGGTACAACTGATAGTGAGGCTGTAAATGCATCATTAGCAGCATCAGAACTCGAAGTTGATTTCATGCCATATGACAAAACTAACATGGTGAATGGTCAGAATATGGGCTCACGCGCTGTTGCTATTCAGGCACAAAAGGGTGACGTACAGATCATTGCTCCATCCAAATATGCCTCCGCAAATGCCGTGTTCCCACGCGGCTAATCGTTAACATTCATGCAGGTAGCCTTTTTAAGGGCTGCCTGCAGTTACTTTTATGAAATGTATTTATGATTTCTTCGACATTAACAATGCTGCCTGCCGCCATCATCAATGGGGTGATGTACGGGTCTATTTATGCCCTTGTTGCGCTTGGACTAACGCTGATTTACGGCGTTCTCCATATTATTAATTTTGCCCATGGCGCGATGTTAATGCTGGCGCTTTATGCCGCATTTTTTCTGTTCCGGATTTTTAGCATTGATCCCTATCTGGCGATACTTATTGTTGCGCCAGCAAGCTTTGTTATTGGCTATGTTCTGTATCGCTGGGGGATTGGTAAATTATCAAAGGGCAAGGACCAGAATATTCTTCTGATTACGCTCGGCCTTTCGATAATCATAGAAAACTCTGCTCTCTTCTTTTTTACAGGTGACCAGCAGACTGTCAGCCTGTCCTATAGTTATGACGCTCTTGATTTAGGATTTTTATTTCTATCCTACCCAAAAATCATTTCTTTTGTCGCATCCCTAATGATTTGCGCTCTGTTATGGGCGCTGATGTCGCTAACAGACCTTGGCAAGGCTATCCGCGCTGTTGCCAAGGAAAGACAGGGCGCACGACTTGTTGGTATTGATGTAGAACATATTTTTGCTGTGACGTTCGGGATAGGCATTGCCTGTCTTGGTGCAGCAGGATGTATGCTTCTGCCCATCTTTTATGTTGATCCCTATACAGGTAATATTTTTGTTGTGATTGCCTTTACAATCGTTGTTCTTGGCGGCATGGGCAGCGTCGTGGGCGCTCTGCTTGGCGGATTTGTTATTGGCATTACAGAGTCAGTAGGCGGGCTGTTACTAGGTGAAAGTCTTGGTCAGATTGGTATTTCACTTATTTTTATTATCATTCTCATTTTTAAACCAACCGGCCTATTTGGAAGCAGAGTATGATGGCGCGCAAAAGATACGGTATGAGCCGTAACGGTGCAGTAATGTTGCTCGTTTCAGCTGTTGTTTTGCTTTTGGCACCTTACTTTATTGAGAGTAAATTCTACCTTGATGTCCTGACGTTGATTTTCTTTACTGCTTATATTGGCCAGTCATGGAATATTTTAGGCGGTTATGCTGGGCAATTCTCATTTGGCGGGGTGATGTTTTTTGGGACAGGCGCATATGCCTCAACCATTTTACTAACAACCTTTGGTGTTCCGCCAATTATTGGTATATTTGCCGCCATTTTTGCCGGTGCCGGTCTTGGTTTTATTGTTGGTTATATGAGCTTCCGATCTGGATTGCGCGGCTCATATTTCGCTCTTATTACGCTGGCATTTGCCGAGCTATTGAGGGTTTTGGCTAACTCAGTTGAGTTTACGGGTGGCGGTGTTGGCCTGTTTCTGACTTATGCCCCTGGGTTACATAACCTTCAATTTGATACGCCAGTCGGGTTCTATTATTTCTCGTTATTATTGCTCGCAATTTCTATTTTAATTGCTCTTTGGCTTGAACGATCGCGGTTTGGCGCGCAACTGGCTGCCATTCGTGAAAATCAAGATGCTGCTGAAGCTCTTGGTATTGATACGCTGCGCTGTAAAATTTATGCCATCATGATTATGGGTGGTATGGGAGGGGCAGCTGGTACCTTTTATGCACAGAAATATCTCTATCTTGATCCCCCGATAGCCTATTCGATTTCATTATCTGTTGAAATGCTGCTCGTTACCATTGTTGGCGGTATGGGGACTGTCTTTGGTCCGCTTATAGGCGCTTTTGTGCTTCATATTGTGAATGAAATTACCCGGCATTTCCTTGATACACCCGGCCTTAGTCTTATTGTTTACGGGGTTATTCTTGTTTTGATTATTAGCTATCTGCCAAATGGGCTGATGGGGCTGTTTAAGTCACGCTCGAAGGCATCCGATGATGGGGGGCTTGGCCCAGATGAAACTGGTGGGGCCTCCAAAGATGCTTGATGTTCGAGGAATTACAAAACGCTTCGGCGGTCTTGTCGCTGTGTCTTCAGTTGACTTATCTGTCTCCGAAGGGGAAATAGTATCGCTCATTGGTCCAAATGGTGCTGGTAAAACAACTCTTTTTGCTATTATTGCAGGGTTCTTAACGCCTGATGAGGGCGAGGTAACGCTTAACAGCTCATCCATTAATGGTCTTAAACCACATAAAATCTGTCAGCGCGGCATGGTGCGCACCTTTCAGATCACCCAGCCATTTGCAGGATTAACGACCCTAGAAAATATTATGGTCGGCGCTTACGCGAATACCACTGATTATGATATTGCGCGCAGAGATGCTGAACGGGTTGCTGAAATGGTTGGGATGTCATCACAGTTAGATAAATCTGCAGATGGGCTGACAGTTGCTGGCCGAAAGCGACTTGAGCTTGCGCGGGCACTCGCGACAAACCCAAAACTTCTGCTACTTGATGAAGTCATGGCTGGCCTAAACCCAACTGAAATTGACGAAGTTGTTCAGATTATCAAAAATATCCGCGATAGTGGTGTAACAATATTTCTGATTGAGCATGTCATGAAGGCTGTCATAAATCTGTCTGACCGTACTTATGTGCTGAATGACGGCACATTGATTGCCCAAGGCACCCCCCATTCAGTTGCGTCTGACCCAATAGTGATTGAGGCTTATCTTGGTCACGGGGCTGCTGAGACAATGAAGGACAGGGCTCAGAAATGATTTCAGTAAAAGGTATTCATGCCGGTTATGGCTTAGTAAAGGTTTTGCGGGATGTCTCTCTGGATATTGCTAGTGGCGAAATTGTAGCTGTGTTGGGCAGTAATGGGGTTGGGAAAACAACCTTGAACAATACCCTATCTGGATTAATCACCCCGACCGCTGGCGAGATCTATTTTGAGGATGAACTCATTTCTGGACGCTCTCCTGCTGATATTGTTGATATGGGATTAATTCATGTGCCAGAGGGGCGTAAGCTATTTCCTAACCTCACGGTAAAGGATAATTTGGAATTAGGCAGCTATCGGCGCGGCAAGCCCAACCGTTCAGCAAATTTTGATACTGTGCTTGAGATTTTTCCGCGCCTAAAGGACCGCTTAATGCAAAGTGCTGGCACATTGTCAGGCGGTGAGCAGCAAATGGTCGCGATTGGTCGTGGTCTTATGAGTGAGCCTCGCGTTCTGCTTCTTGATGAGCCGTCTCTTGGGCTCTCGCCTCTGCTTGCTGAGCAAATGTTCACCCTTATTAAGAAAATTAACGAAACCAATTTATCTGTTATTCTGGTTGAACAAAATGTTGTTCAGTCACTGGCAATCGCAGACCGTGCCTATGTTATTGAACAAGGCACAGTCGCACTTTCTGGCAAAGCTGATGAATTGCGGGAAAATAGCGATCTGAAAAAATCCTATCTCGGCCTCTAAATGTTTCTGACAGTGCCGCATTTTTTGCCAGCGTGACGAGGCGCTCCTTTAGTGTGCCTGAATGCTGGGGCTATTGGGCGGTAAACCCGCCATCAGCAACAATCACCTGCCCAGTGATGAATGACGCTGCATCCGATAACAGAAATGCGACTAGCTGAGCAATTTCGGTTGCTTCACCAAAACGCCCAAGCGGAATGCCTGAAAGCAGTGTTGCAGACCGCATTTTATCGTTTCTTGTTGCAGCTGTCATTTCAGTCGCAATGGGTCCGGGGGCAACGGCATTCACCCGAAGATTATCACTCGCCAGCTCAAGCGCCATTGAACGCGTCAATCCATTGATAGCTGATTTTGATGCGGCATATGCTGCAGCGCGCCTATGTCCAACAAGACCGATTTGGCTGGAAATAAAAACAAGGGCACCGGATGGGCTCTGTTTCAAATAAGGTGTTGCTGCTTTTGCAAGTTCAAACCCTGCATTCAAATTAACATCTAAAATATGTGTCCAATCAGATGTCTGTGTTTCTGAACTCTCCAGCAGCTTTATAATGCCGGCACTGGCCACAACGCCATCAATGCCGCCGCATAGGGTGGCAGTTTTTATCACGGCATCTTGCAAATCAGACGTGTTTGTTACATCCAGAGTAAAGCAGAGATTAGGGGTGATAATTCCGTCCAGCGCGCCTTTCTGGGTCTCATTAAAAACAGTCCCAGCAACAGTTGCGCCAAGCGCATGTGCCAGCTTTGCTGTGGCGAGCCCAATACCAGAACCAGCACCTGTGATGAAAATGGTTCTATTGACAAGTGTTATCATAAGTTATCTCCTAAAAAACGAACCATTTTAATCCTGTTACAGCATGACATAGAAGAGTTTTTCAATGAAGAAAATTTTAGTGATTGTTCCCTTTCCTATGTCACCTGAAAATCTGCAAGCGCGGCAAGATCAGCTGAAGGCTGTGCAGATAAATAGCTCACTTGTTTTCACCTTTCGTCCAGTAAAAGCGGCGCCTAAAAATTATGTTAGTCAGTCTGATATGGTTCTTGCTGATATAGGCATATTGGAGGCTGGACTTAACGCTGAAAAAGAAGGGTTTGATGCTGTCTGTGTTGACACTATGAGCGATTCTGGGGTGGCGGCATTACGCTCAGTGCTCACCATACCTGTTGTGGGTCCGGGCCGTGTGGCTATGCTGGAAGCGATGATGCTAGGAAGCCGGTTTTCCATCATTACAATGTGGCAAAAATGGCGACATCTTTATGAAAAAACAATCAATGACCTTGGTATCCATCATGCGTTAGCCTCTATCCGGTCGATTGATATTGCGCCGGATAATCAGGCATTGCTGGGGGGAAAGGAGGAGGCGATTTTTCCTCTTCTTGAAGCAGCAGCAAAACAGGCCATTGAGGAGGACCGTGCTGACGTTATTATTCTAGGCTCAACCACAATGCATCAGGCACATTCATATCTTGCTAATGCGCTTGATGTTCCTGTGATTAATCCAGGCCCGCTGACATATAAGACGGTTGAAGCTCTTCTTGGGCTGGGGCTAACACATAGTGCGGCTGCTTATCCTAAGTCACCTGTTCCACGCGATGAGATGATAACAGCGATGCTAACAGCTGCAGAAACCTTTGATCACTGAAAAATCACCCGGTCACTAACAAAATATCCGGTCACTAACAAAATACTAGGCGTTATGATCAAGTGTATTTTCGCCAGCCATATAGACTTTTACGTCAGTGAAAACCCCATCAGTCAGGGAAAAGAAATTACAGTTGGATTTATAAACAAGTTCATCATTATGTAGCTTGTTTGTCACTCTGAAGCGCACAGCGACAAGGTTGTGTGGCTGGTCTTCGATAAAATGAAATTTGTCGTGGCGTACTGATTTATGTGATGCCCATAACCGTTCAAACATACCGCTAATTTCGTCATGCCCGTGGAGTTCCACCCCATGAGTTTCAACTGAAAACACACAATCTGATGATAAGGTGCTGAGTGTTAGGGATAAGTCTTGGGAATCAACGCCCCGGAAATAGGTAAGAACATGGCTCTGTAATATGCTTTGTGTCATTGTTTTATTCCCTTATCACTTACGTTTTACCTTTTTGCCTCAGCCATATCGTTCCATACATTCTGGGAGGTGATTTTTGACCCTGACAGCGTAAATCTATCGCAAAACCGAATATCATCAAACGTTTGTCCATCTAGCCATGTCCCTTTTAGTGTTCCACTGCAATGCACGACAGACTCTCGTCCGTTAAAAGCAACATCAAAATGTTCAAATGTCTTGGAAATGCTCTGATATCTCTGTTTTGCCCAGTCAACCAGTTGGTCCAGTTCAGTGAAGCTAGCGCCGCCGGGAAATGTCATGACAAATGTCTCGGCAAGATATTGTTGAGCCTCCTTAATGTTACGATTTTCCATGCTGGTTAGAAAAGACCGAACAATGCTCTCGGCCTGAGGGGGCGCTTTGGCAGGTGTTTTTTGTGTGCGGCCCCGCATATAATTATCAGACTCAACTTCCTTGATAGTCACAATAACAAATTCAGGATCAGCTCCAATTGCAGAGCAGGCAGCGTCTGTCAGTCGTTCTGAGACAATACGGCGTGTGTCGCTATCATATCCTTTGATAAGAAGGCATTCAATTAAGGGCATAACAGTAATCCTTTCTGCTTTGTTGAGGCGGATTTAGCGCGTTATTAAAAAGAATTTTAAATAACGAAAAGTTATTGAATCAATTATTCAAAAGCTAGAATTTTCTATGCTACAGTTTTGTTATGAAGACCTTAGCACATAAACTAATTTCAGTAGCATCAGGTGTTCCATCGATTGCAACAGGCGATATTGTTATCTGCAACGTGGATTTAGCCATGATACATGATTCAGGTGGTCCACGCCGTGTTAAACCTATTTTGGAGCGCCTTAATCGGTCTGTCTGGGATAAGGATAAGGTTGTTGTTGTCACCGACCATTATGTGCCTGCGACAAATGCTGAAACTCAGGCAATACAGGCTCTTACAAAAGAGTGGGTGCGCGAACAGGATATTGAAAAATTCTATGATGAGCAGGGTATCTGCCACGTTGTTCTTCCCGAAAGAGGTCATTTATCACCCGGAAAATTCTGTGTTGGTGGGGATAGCCATTCTCCAACAGGCGGCGCGTTTGGCGCCTATATGTTTGGGATTGGCGCTACTGAAATGGCGGGCGTGCTGGCGACGGGAACAATATGGATTAAGGTTCCCGAGACAATTCTCATCAGATGGCATAATCAGTTAAGCCCCTTTGTGACTGCAAAGGATATGATGCTTGCGACATGCCGGAAAATTGGCATGGGTGGCGGCCGCTATCAGGCGATTCAATTTGCTGGCGATGCTGTGCGTCAGCTTGGTATGCAGGATAGGATGACGCTATCAAATATGGCGGCTGAACTTGGCGCGCAAGCTGGATTAATTGCGCCGGATGAAACCACCATTGATTACATTCACAAAGCTGGCGGCATTGTCCCTGAAGACTGGCGTTCCTATCAGATAGAAGCCGCTGAAACGGATGATAATTTACTGTCTTTTGATGCTGCTGCTTTGGCGCCGCAAATTGCAGCCCCGCATTCTCCTGCGAATGCTGATGATGCTGAAGCTTTTAAAAATACGCGGTTTGATTTAGCTTATATTGGCGCATGTACAGGGGCAAAATATGTAGACCTTGTCGCTGCTGCCTCACTGCTTCGTGGGCGACGCATTGCAAAAGGGGTCACACTGAAAGTTGCCCCAGCAAGTCTGAATGATCAAAAACGGGCCGAAGAAGAGGGCATCATGCAGATATTACAAGATGCAGGGGCTGAATTTTTAGGCAATTCATGTGGTATCTGTGCTGGTTATGGTGATGACAGACTTTCAGAAAATCAGGTCTGTCTGTCTTCAACAGCTCGTAATTTCAAAGGTCGAATGGGCGCTGCAAGCTCTGCTGTCTATCTTGCATCGCCTTATACTGTGGCGGCATCTGCGATTGCTGGTACGATGATTGACCCGCGTTACGTGGCAGAGGAATAAGCAAATGCCGCGTTTATGGAGGTTTTCTGAGCTGATAGATACCGATGTGCTGGCCCCTGGTTTTTATATGAAATCGCCGCTACCTGAATTGGCAAGCCATTGTCTTGAAGCAATAAGACCTGACTTTGCGTCAACAGCAGGGCAGGGTGATATTATGCTTTCGGGGCCCAATATGGGTGTGGGATCGTCACGCGAACAGGCAGCCGAGGTGTTAAAATATTTAGGGGTTGAGGCTATTATTGCCCCCAGCTTTGCGGGCATTTTTTATCGTAATGCTATCAATTTAGGTCTGCCGGCTTTCACAATCCCCGAGGCGTCTTTGGAGATGCCTGAACTAGAAGATGGGGCTGAAGTCCGCTTTGATCTGGATGCAGCCGAACTCACGCTTGTTGAACATGATATTACCATAACATTGGAACCACTTCCGGCATTTCTAAAAGAAATGGTTCTTGATGGTGGGCTGGTGCCACATTTAGAGAAACGTTTTGCCAACGCTGCCGCTGAGAAGGATATAATATGACATTGCGCGAATTATTGTCTCGCCCTGGAATAACGCTGGCTCCTGGCGTTTACGATGCTCTGTCGGCTCTGATTGCGACCAAATCAGGTGCTGAAATCGTCTATTTATCGGGTGCCAGTCTGGCTTATACGCGTTTTGGTATATCTGATGTCGGTTTGGTCAGCGTCTCTGAAGTCGCTGACACTTTGGCCAGCATCACAGATAGAATTGATACGCCTGTCATTGTTGATGGTGATAACGGTTTTGGTAACGCGCTGAATGTGCAACGCACGGTAAGGAGCTTTGAGCGCGCAGGCGCTACGGCTATCCAGCTAGAAGATCAGTCTTTTCCAAAACGATGCGGTCATTTAGATGGTAAAACGCTGATATCAAAGCAAGAGATGGTTGGAAAAATCAAGGCAGCGCTTGATGCGCGCTCACACCAAGATATGCAAATTATTGCCAGAACAGACGCCCGCGCCGTCGAAGGGTTGGATCTCGCTATTGAACGGGCAGAGGCCTATCGCGATGCAGGGGCCGATGTCCTGTTTATCGAGGCACCGCAATCTATTGCAGAAATGAAGCATTTTACAGCTCATTTTGGCCAGCAAATTCCGCTGCTTGCCAACATGGTTGAAGGCGGAAAGACACCTATTCGCTCAGCTGATGAACTTGCTGAAATAGGCTATAAAATTGCGATTTTCCCTGGCGGGGCTGTGCGGGCAATTGCCTTCCACCTGCAAGAGTATTTCCAGCAGTTATTAGCCAATGGAAACAATGCCTCCTTTTCACAGAAAATGTATGATTTCAATGAACTAAACGATGTTATTGATACCGCTCAATTACTTCAATTAGGGACAAAATATCAAGAGAAAGAAATGGACCGCTAATTTATGACAAATGCTAAAATGGATCCCGTTACGCTCGCTATTCTAAAAGGTCGTTTGGAACAAATTGCCGATGAAATGGATGCTACCTTATTCAGGTCTGCTTTTAATCCCATCATTGCAGAGGCTCATGATGCCAGTCATGGTATTTATGATGCCCAAACAGGTGAAACGCTGGTGCAGGGGAAGTCAGGTCTTCCTATTTTTGTTGGCGTCATGGCGTTTGCCGTAAAGGCAGTGATTGATAAGGTTGCGCGTGATGGCGGCCTTCAGCCAGGCGATGTTTTTATCTTTAATGACCCTTATGATGGCGGAACCCATCTGTCTGACTTCCGGCTTGTGAAGCCTATCTACCGCAATGGCGAGGTGTTTTGTTATCTTGCTTCGGTTGGTCATTGGCATGATGTTGGCGGAAATGTGCCGGGTAATTATAACCCTGAAGCCACTGAATGTTTTCAAGAAGGTATGTTAATTCCACCCGTAAAATTATTCCATGCAGGTGTTCTGAATTCAGATATCGTAAATATATTATCGGCAAATTCGCGCCTGCCAAACTCCCTTTATGGTGACTTAAATGGCCAGATTAATGCGCTTGATTTAGGCGAAGAACGGCTCAATGAGTTATTGGATGAATATAGCGAAGTCACAGTGTCAACCGCATTGGGGCTGTTGCGGTCTCGTGCAGAAAAAATGATGCGTGATCATCTAGTGGCCTTACCAGATGGTACGATTTCGGTTGAAGATTATCTGGATAATGACGGCGTCAATGATGTGCCGCTCAAGCTGGCAATCGATCTTACAATTAAGTCTGATAAATTGATTATGGATTTCAGCCGGTCAAGCCTGGCTTGCGCAGGTCCTGTGAATATATCGCGGTCAACAACCATTGCGGCTGCTTATGTTGCACTTAAACATATTTTCACAGATGTGCCTGCTAATGCAGGTGTTCTGCAACCTGTTGAATTTATCCTGCCCGAAGATAGTTTTTTGAATGTCCGCGCCCCAAAACCTGTTGGCGGTTATACAGAAACAATTTTACGGCTGATCGATGTTGTTTTTAAGGGGTTTGAACATATCGCACCCGAAAGAGTAAATGGCTGTGCGTATGGTACAATCAACGCCTTGTCGATAGCAGGCCACCGCAAGAATGGCAGCCGCTGGGTGATGTTCTCATTCTTTGGCGGCGGGCATGGCGGACATCCTGAAGGTGATGGGCTAAATCATGGTAATGCGCCAATTTCAACGGCAACTATTCCACCTTTGGAGATTTTAGAGGCGGCATACCCTGTTGCCTTTACGCAATGGGCATTAAGGCCCAATTCTGGTGGCAACGGAAAACATCGGGGCGGATTAGGGGCAATTTATGAAATTGAACTTTTAGAGGAAAGCGCAACAGCCTTTCTATTCGGTGAGCGGGGTAAATTTCCGCCATTAGGTGTTGTTGGCGGTGAAGCAGGCGCACTCAACAGCTTCAGCT
>ENA-ORDA01002759-ORDA01002759.1-marine-metagenome-genome-assembly--contig:-NODE-2759-length-13001-cov-6.909006_pt1 | contig 13001 bp, 12 predicted proteins | sample MGYA00237778_ERZ508506 | MGnify/ENA primary metagenome ERZ508506 (study PRJEB26177, sample SAMN06267891) | marine metagenome | isolation source: Monterey Bay, California, USA | place: Pacific...
TTAGCAAAAAAATACTTCACAAAAAAAATTAGTAAAAATTATTATAACGTTGCTTATACGACAATTTTAATACATAAAAAAATAGAGAATAATACAGCAGCTCAAATTTTTACAAAGCAAGGTCCAATAGCATTTTTACCAATCTCTAACACTGAAACATCTGTAGTATACTCAATGGATATTAAGAATAAAAAATTTGATAATAGCGATGTAATAGATTTAATTAACAAAAATAACCCTAAATATCAAATTAATGAAATTGATAAATTAAATAGTTTTGAGTTGAGTTCTTCAAATTTAAGAAACTATTATCATAAAAATATCTTAGCTTTTGGAGATATGCTTCACAGAGTGCACCCCTTAGCTGGACAAGGATTTAATATGACAATACGAGATCTTAGAATTTTAACTAAAATTATTGAAGACAAAATTGAATTGGGTATGCAATTAGATTCACTGATATTAGATGAGTTCGAAAAAAAAACGAAAGATAAAAACTTTGTTTTTTCCAAAGCCATAGACTTAATTTATGAGTCTTTTAACTTAGATAAAAAAGTTCAAAATAAAAGCTTTAGCAAAATTCTTAAAAGTATCGGAAAAAATAAGAATCTAAATAATTATTTTATTAAACTAGCTGACACAGGAGTAAATTTTTAAGTTTACTGAATAGTTGTATTATGAAAATCATCAAAACTATAAGTGCTTAATATTTCTGAAATTTTATCTTTTCGTGCTTCTAAATTTTTACTTTCTAATAATATTTGTTTTTCTTCTAGAGAAAAAGGAGAGGCCATTGCTAGGGCATTTATCGTTTCATTCAAATCTTGTTTTTCTAAAGATTTCCAATTTATAATATATCCCTTTTTTTCAAATAATAATTTTAAATTTTTAAATATTGATTCAAGATCAGAAAATTTTAATTTCTTTTTTTCAGGAGTTAAATCAAGCTCAAAACTATTATAACTAGTTTCACAAATACGATAAGGTTTTGAACTTTTAATTTCTTTAGTTACTTCAAACCGAGTTATTCCATTTAGATCAATCATATATCTACCATCTGATGTATCTTTAAAGTTAGTTATTTTACCTAAACAGCCAATCTTATGAAGCCCAGGGACTGAACTATCATCATTACTTCTTGGCTGAATTAAACCAATCATCTTATTTGTTTTCATACTATCATTAATCAATTCAATATATCTTGGTTCAAATATATTTAATGGAACCGTTGTATATGGAAATATAATAAAGTTACTTAATGGAAATACAGGGATAGTTTTTGGTAAATCTTGTTTTTTCATTCTTTCTTTTAGCAAATTTTTGAAAATCTATATACTAATGAAACACTTTATTATTGATTGAACTAAAAAAACCATCTATTTATAGTGTCTTTTATAAGCGGGTCTAGCTCATTGGTAGAGCGAATCGTTGCCAACGATTAGGTAGAGGGTTCGATTCCCTTGACCCGCTCCAAAATTTTAAAACATACTAATCAATGAGTGATTTACTTAATAAAAAATGTGTACCATGTGAGGGTGGAATTTTGCCTTTCGATATTAGTGAAATTCACAAATATCAAAAAAAAGTTGATGGTTGGGATGTTAAAAAAAATACAAAAGAAATATATTTTTTAGAGAAAAATTTTATTTTTAAGAATTTTATTAATAGTCAAAATTTTATAAATAAAGTTGGTGAAATATCAGAAAATGAAAATCATCATCCAGATATTTCATTTGGTTGGGGATATGCTAAAATTATAATTACTACTCACGCTATTGAAGGATTGTCGGAGAATGATTTTATTTTAGCTGCTAAAATTGATCAAATTTTTAATGTCTAAAATGTCTTGTTTTAGAGAAAACTAAAATAGTACCAGTTTGGTTAGCAAATTTTATTATCTCTTTATCTCTAATTGATCCAGAAGGCTGTATTACAGCTGAAACTCCTGATTGTACTAATTTTTCAATACCATCAACAAATGGAAAAAATGCATCAGAGGCTGCCACAATATCTTCTTTTAAGTTTTGAAATTTATTCATTTTATCTATAGCAATTTGACAGCTATCAAGTCTACTAGGTTGCCCTGAGCCAATACCAACGGTTGCTTCTTGGCTTGCAAGAACAATTGCATTTGATTTTACATATCTACAAACATTAAATGCAAAAATTAAATTTTTTAATTGAGATTTATTTGGTCTTAGTTTTGAAACAACTTTGAAATCTTTAGGTTCAAAAACTTTTAAATCCTCAGATTGTGTTAATATAGATTCATTCACAGAGCCAAATCTAATTAAATCTTTCATCATAAATTCTGATGCATCAATAATTCTTATATTTTTTTTCTTTTTTAAAATTTTTAAAGCATCAGCTTGAAAACCATTAGCAATGATAACCTCTAAGAAAATTTTATTAAGCTCTAATGCTAGAATTTTATTCATTTTGAAATTACAAGAAACTATTCCACCAAAAGCGCTAACTGGATCAGAAGCAAGAGCCAATTTATAACTTTTTAAACTATTTTTTTCAATTGAAACACCACAAGGATTAGCGTGTTTAACTATAACGGTTCCGGAGTTTTTTGGTAAAGATTTTGATATTGTTAATGCAGAAAAAATATCATTATAATTATTATAACTTAACTGCTTACCATGAATTTGTTTAATATTAAGATTTTGAGTTTTAGAATAAATTGCAGCTTCTTGATGTGGATTTTCTCCATATCTCAATTTTTCAATTAAGTTTCCATAAATAATTTTCTTTTTTGGAAAATTGGTTTTTTTAATTTTATTAAAATAGTTAGAAATTACAGCATCATAATAAGCAGTTTCAGAGAAGGCCTCTAAAGACATCTTTTCTCTAAAATCAACAGATGTTGATCCTTTATTATTTTCTAATTCATTAATTAGAGTCTCATATTGATCTGAGGATGTAATAACAGTAACATCATTATAGTTTTTTGCAGCTGCCCTAACCATAGTGGGACCTCCAACATCAATATTCTCTATTATTTTTGAATGATTGGTTGTTTGTTCTAAAGTTTTTTCAAAAGGATAAAAGTTAACAATAACAAGGTCAATTTCATCATATTGATTAGCTTTTAGTTCTTTAGTGTGAGATTTGTCGTTTCTTTTACTTAATATACCAGCATGAATTTTTGGGTGTAGTGTTTTAACTCTTCCACCAAGAATTTCTGGTGAACCAGTATACTCTGAAACTTCTTGGCATTTAAATTTAAGTTTCTTTATTTCTTTAAAGGTGCCTCCAGAGCTAATTAATTCAATTTTGTATCTCGCTAAAACTTTTAAAAGACTGCCTAAATCTTTTTTATCAGATACTGAAATAAGAGCTTTTTTTATTTTTTTCATTATAATTTTGTGATTTCCCATCTTATAGTTTGATTTTCTTCATTAGTCATTCCTGAAATAAATATATTTTGATTATCTGTAAAAGAATTTTTTTCACCAAAATATAACCCTTTATCAATATTCATCATCAAGCTGTTTGAGCTAAACTTCCAACCTTCTCCATCAATATCTATAAGTATTGATTTTCCATCTTGTGTTTTCATTACTTTAACGTTTGGTTCTAAGTGAAATCTAACATCAAATTTTAAATTCTTAATACCTTTATTAGAAATAATTTTATCGTGTCCAATAAATTTTAATTGCTCAGGATAAAACTCTATTTCTCGATCATGAACAATTCCATGTAGTTTTAAATAACCATCATGAGAAGCATTAATTTTCCAATAATTTTTTTCAAATATTATATTTTTTTTTAATATTTTTAACCCTTGGTTAATAGTAGATTTTTTATCTCTAGGTTTATTAAAACTACAAGATGATTTATCATCTATAACTAGCGTGCTGTGGACTGCGCTTGATTTAGACACCTCATTTAATTTGTGATTAGCCATTTGAAAATAACCACAATTACTAATTAATTTTTTACCATTTGATATTATTTCAAAAGATAAAGCCCCAGCTTGATAATTTGAAGATAGTTTTGTATCTGGGCTAGATCCAATATCCATTATTAGAGAATTTTTTTTACTGTTAAGAATTGCATAGCCACCCAATTCCTTATTTTTATCTTTAAAGTTATATCCAAGTCTTTTTAAATAAAGATCAAAATGATGATTATTTGTTTTGTGATTACCATTAAAGAGAAAATCTATTTTATTGTTTTGCCAAATAAAAGCGTAAGCTTGACCTAAATAATATATATTTTCATTTATAAAATCAGGTATTTCATTTTGAGATTCTTTGAACCACTCTCTAATTAATATAAAATATTTTAAATAAAAGCTTAACTGCCTAATATTTCTTGATTTTGGAAAACCATCATTATTTAAAGAATATTTTGTTAATTTTTTTAGTAAATTTAAACCAGTATTTAAATAATTATTATTTTGTGAGTAGGATAGACCAGTTAAAATGATAGCAGCACACCCTATAATCTTATCATTGATTAATTCAGAGGTTTCAATTTCATTAATAAGATGATTGATCTGCTTCTTTATAATGCCATTAAATTTGTCTTTATAATCAATACTTCCATCTTCATAAGTAAGTCTAGAATTTGAAATCCAAGCTATTATTCTTTTTCCGATTATATCAATTTTCCAATTTTTAGAGTTGTACCTGTCATTTGTATTAATCCATTGATAAAGGACATTTTGGGTATCTTTTTTTGAAGATTTAAGATCTAGACTAAATAACCAAAAAAAACTGTTTAAATTTTGTTGGTCTTTTTCTTTTAAATTTGGATTATCCCAAATTTTATTTAACGAATAATTTTCTATATTAATTTTTTTTTTCTCATATTTTATAAGGCCATCTAGCAAGCTAGGGCTTGGTTGATATTCTATTAACTCAATAGAGGAGGGTGTAATTCTTTTATTATAGAGATTAGAATTTAGATAAAAATGACGAATTTTTTTTTTAATAAGCTTAAGTGAATTGTTTAAAATCATTATTCTAGCTTGATTTTAAAAGGTCTATATTTTTTTTTATATCTCCATTATTGTTTTTAAATATAGTTGTTCCAGATACTAAAATGTTTGCACCAGCTTCTATTGCTAGTTTATTATTATCAAAATTAATTCCACCGTCAATTTCGATGTCAAAATCTAGATTTTTTTGATTCCTTATTTTTTTTAATTCTTTTATTTTTTCTAAAACTTCTGGCATAAACTTTTGTCCTCCAAATCCAGGGTTTACACTCATAATTAGCACTAAATCAATTTCATTTAATAGATCGGTTATTAAATTAATTTTACTTTCTGGATTTAAAGAAACTCCTACTTTTTTATTTAAGCTCTTTATATGCTCTATTGAACTTTTTAAACTCTCTGTAGCTTCTGGATGTATGGTAATAATATCTGCACCAGCATCTGCATAATCTTTAATATACTTATGCACGGGTGAAATCATTAAATGAACATCAAATGGTAGTTTTGTAAATTTTCTTAATGATTTTATGATTGGTGGACCCATGGTTAAATTAGGAACAAAATGACCATCCATCACATCCACATGGATCATATCTGCACCACCTTCTTCAAGTCTTTTTATTTCATTTCCTAATTGACTAAAGTCAGCAGATAAAATTGAAGGAGATATTTGTATTTTTTTCATTGATTACTAGTTTACTAGTATCAATTTTAAATAAAAATAAAATTATTTTTTACCAAATAGGTCATATATTAACCTAGAAATTTCACTATCTAGTGGAAAAGAAAGCATTCCCATTTCTCCATAACCAAGAACTAGGGGCATTAGATAAAATCTCACCATAAATATAAACCATGCCACATAAAGTGGAATAAAAATTGGAATTAGAAAAGAGGGAGTAATAAATTTAAATAAATTTAAAACTGGATTAGTTAACTTTACGAAAATTTTCATGAAAAAAAACTCAGAATCTTCCCTTTGAAAAAGGTTCATTGCAGATCTACCGATCAGTGTATACATCACTAATCCTAGAGCATAATCAATAACATAGATGTAAGTAGGTATTTCCATTTTTAGAATTTTTTTAAGGATAATAATAAGGGGGCAATAAAAATTGCCCCCTTAAATTAATTATTATTACTTTTGACCAAGAACGGTTTTACCAACTGGTATACGTGTCTCGTCAAGCATAGCGCTAATCGCTTTTGCTTCAGCATCATTTTTGTAAGTCATCATACTTACTATAACCATAAGTATTAGACAAACAGGTGCTCCAATGATTCCAAAACGTAAGTGATCAATACCTAACCAAGGTGTTTGAGCCATAAATTTAGGCCCAACATAGATTAGATAAGCTGTACCTGCAGTAAGACCACCGATCATACCAGCAATTGCACCTTGTCTTGTTGCTTTTTTCCACCATACACCAAGTACAAGTGGGAAGAACAATCCAGACATTGCAAAATCAAAGGCCCAAGCAACGGCACCAAGGATACTAGTTAATCTCATTGAGGCAACAAATGCTCCAGCTGCTCCAATTACGATTAGAAGTGCACGTGCTACGATCAGTCTCTTTTGAACGTCTGCTTTTGGATCAATGATTTTAAAGTATAAATCATGTGATAAAGCATTCGCAATCGCAAGAACCAAACCATCTGCAGTTGACATAGCAGCAGCCATACCACCCGCAGCAACAAGTCCAGAGATAACATATGGTAGACCAGCAACTTCAGGAGTTGCTAATACTACTACTCCAGTTCTCATAAACCATTCATTTAACTGAAGAATTCCATCTCCGTTAAAGTCAGCTATGAATACTTGTTTGGCAGCAGTCCAATCCTGAACCCATTGAATAGCTTGTACATCGGCAATTGACTTACCAATAATACTAGTAGCTAAGTTTGGATCCATTAATTGTAACTTGGATAGAGTCGCTAACATTGGCGCTGAAGAGTAAAGTAAGAAGATAAAAAATAGCGACCAAGCTACTGATTTTCTTGCAGACTTAACTGACGGCGTTGTAAAGTATCTCATTAGAATATGAGGTAAAGAAGCTGTTCCTACCATCATACAAATAACTAATGAAATAAACTTCCATGCAGCCATTCCACCAGCAGGTACACCAGCGTGAGAATTAGAAATTGAACTTAATCCTCCCGGTACACCAGCAGCTTTTAGGTCTGCAGCAGCGTTTTTAACTAAACCAAATTGTGCTTCAAGTTCACCTAATCTGGCAACTTCATCACCTAACATTAAGTGAGGGAATGGATTGCCTAACTTGGCACCCATCCAGAAAACAGGCAATAAGTACGCAACGATCAATACGATGTACTGAGCAACCTGAGTCCAGGTAACCGCTCTCATACCACCTAACATTGAACACATTAAAATACTTATTAGACCAACCCAGACACCCAATTCAAAAGGTACTCCAAGCGCTCTAGAAGCAATAGTTCCTGTAGCGTTAATTTGAGCCGTCACATAAGTGAAAGATGCTAATACTAGAACAACTACAGCACAAAACCTTGCAAGGTTTCCACCATATCTTGTTCCAATAAAGTCTGGCACAGTATAACAACCGAATTTACGTAAGTACGGTGCTAGTAGTGAAGATACTAAAATGTAACCCCCAGTCCAACCGACTAAGAATGCCATATAAGTATAACCACCAAAGTAAATACCACCAGCCATAGCAACAAACGAAGCACCTGACATCCAGTCAGCTGCAGTCGCCATACCATTAAATACTGTTGGCACTTGACGTCCAGCAACATAATATGCATCTACTTGTACAGTTCTAGATAACCACCCAATAAGAGCGTAAATAAAAACCGTAAAAGCTACAAACATAATACCTATCGTCTTAGCCGTCATCCCAGCTTGTTCAGCTATAGCCATCAAAATGATGAATGCAGCAAAACCACCTGTATAAAGACCGTAGATTTTAGGTAAATTATCTATAAATTTTCCCTTCATTAATTGTCCTCCCTTTCGGCAAAACCAAACTCTTCGTCAATAGCTTCCTGTTTGTTTGCAAACCAAAACAGAATAATAACGAATGCAAGTAGAGAACCTTGTGCACACATATAGTATGCTAAAGGGTATCCCAAGAAACTTGCAGAGTTTAAACTTTCACCAAACATGAAAATGACGTAACCGAAGAAAAACCACAAAGCTAATGTAATAAACATAAGCCCTCTGGTTTTATCCCAATGTTTTTCTTTGTTTGACATATTTTTTCTCCCTATAGTTTAAAGAAAAACCATACTTAAAATACAAATAGAAGTGAAGCCCCAAAAAAGACCGTATTGGGGCTATTTTTTAACTATAAAACAACTATAATTAGAAAAAATGCCTACAAAAGAAAGATTAAAACTAAAAGATTTGAAACTTGGATATTTTAAAGAATATTTTGCACCATTATTTAATCTATTTAAACCTAAGAAAAAAATTTCAAACATTAGCGATTTACAAGATTTCATTCACAAAAAATCTGCCTGGATAACTCAAATGACACTTTATGGTTATCTAAAAACCAGAATGGGAGCAAAATATATTTTAATGTTTGAAAGTGAAATTTTTTTAAAATCAGTTGATAAAGCAAAATGGAATATTTATATGGTGTCCATTCAAGACCTCACTTTATTTGTCCTATCTTATTTAAAAGCAGCCCAAATATTTGATGCAACAGAAAAAGTAAAAGAAATTTTTAAGGAAATTTTAGATGCAGAAGGTGAAAACAAACTTCCCTTAGATATTAGAGAAAAAGCTGAGAAAGATTTTGCTGAACGATTGAATAAGATCAATTGGCTAACTCATCACAAATCTTTACCATTCAATGATAGTGCTTTAGCCCTATATCATTGGTCTCCAGTTGCTGATGAATTAAAAACTTTAGATAGAAAGATAGTATTAAATTCTATGATATTAAAGTGGGATAATATTGAAAAAGAATTTAAAGAATTAATTAATTTTTAGATATTTTTTCTATTATCAACTAAGCTTTGCACAACGCTTGGATCAGCTAAAGTTGTAGTATCCCCTAATTGGTCATGTTCATTAGCTGCAATTTTTCTTAAAATTCTTCTCATAATTTTTCCAGACCTTGTTTTTGGAAGACCAGGTGAGAAATGAATAATGTCAGGTGTCGCTAGTGCACCGATTTGTTTTCTTACCCAAAGCTTTAAATCTCTTTCAAGATCTAAATCTGATTTCTCTCCAACATTTAGAGTTACATAACAATATAGGCCGTTACCTTTAATATCATGTGGATATCCAACCACAGCAGCTTCAGCAACTTTTGGATGAGCAACAAAAGCACTTTCTATTTCGGCAGTTCCAAGGTTATGACCAGAGACAATAATTACATCATCTACACGACCAGTTATCCAGTAGTAGCCATCCTTATCTCTTTTAGCACCATCACCTGTGAAATATTTTCCATCGAACTGAGAAAAATAAGTATCAATAAATCTTTGATGATCACCATAAACAGTTCTCATTTGTCCAGGCCAAGATTGAGAAATGCACAATCTTCCTTCACCAGCTCCTTTAATTTCTTTTCCATTTTTATCAACTATAGAAGGCTTAATTCCATAAAAAGGTTTACTTGCAGAACCAGGTTTTAAATTCATAGCTCCTGTTTGAGGGCTAATTAAAATTCCACCTGTCTCTGTTTGCCACCAAGTATCAACAATGGGACATTTAGAATTTCCAACTGTTTTGTAATACCACATCCAAGCCTCAGGATTAATGGGCTCACCAACAGTTCCTAATAACTTTAAAGATTTTCTTGAAGTTTTCTTTACAGGTTTATCACCCTCTCTCATTAAAGCTCTAATGGCAGTGGGTGCTGTATAAAAAATATTAACTTTATATTTATCTATAATTTGCCACCATCTTGAACTGTCAGGGTAAGTTGGAATTCCTTCAAACATTATTGTTGTTGCACCATTAGCAAGAGGACCATAAATTATATAACTGTGGCCAGTAACCCAACCAATATCAGCCGTACACCAATAAATATCTTTTGGTTTATAGTTAAAAATATATTGATGAGTCATAGATGCATAAACCATGTAGCCACCTGTTGTATGCAAAACTCCCTTTGGTTTTCCAGTAGAGCCAGATGTGTAGAGAATAAATAAAGGGTCTTCCGCATTCATTTCTTCGGGTTCACATTTATTTGATACATCTCTAATTAAATCATCATACCAGACATCTCTTCCTTCAACCCAATCAACTTTATTTCCAGTTCTTTTTACAACTATGCATTTCTTAACTTCTGGACATTTTCTTAATGCCTCATCAGTAATAGCTTTTAGAGGAATGATTTTACCTCCTCTAACACCTTCATCTGCAGTAATGATATAATGTGAATCGCAGTCATTAACTCTGCCAGAAATAGAGTCTGCTGAAAACCCACCAAAAATAATAGAGTGAACTGCACCAATTCTAGCACAAGCTAGCATTGTTACTGCAAGCTCTGGTATCATGGTTAAATAAATCGTAACTCGATCACCTTTTTTAATTCCTAGTTTTCTTAAACCATTTGCAGTTTTAGAAACCTGATTATGTAATTGTTTGTATGAAATTTTTTTAGTATCTTTTGGATTATCACCCACCCAAATAATTGCAGTTTTATCTTTTCTCTCTTTAAGATGACGGTCTATACAATTAGCAGAAGCGTTTAGTGTTCCATCTTCATACCATTTAATCTTAACTTCTTTTTTACTATATTTTACGTCTTTAATTTTTTTGTATGGCTTAATCCAGGTAATTCTTTTTCCCTCTTTCTTCCAAAAGTCATTGTTATTTTTAATCGAGTCTGAGTATTTTTTTTGATATTTTGATTTATTTACTAAAGCACTTTTCACCCACTCAGGTTTAGTCTTAAAGATTAACTCCTTTTCTTCAATTTTTTTTGAAATTTTTTTTTTAATTGGTTTTATCTTTTTTTTAACCTTAGTTTTTTTAGAAACTTTTTTAACTTTTGATATTGATTTTTTTTTTGGCATGAATTTTTAAATATTACTCATCTTATTTAAAATTTTCCAGCTTTTAGAGTCTATGGGCATAACGGATAATCTACTTTGTTTAATAAGCGATAAATGGCTTAGAGACTTAGTTTTTTTAACCTCTTCTAGAGTTACACTTTTCTTTAATTTTTCTTTAAACTTTACCTGAACAGCAACAAATCGTCCATCTTTGTCAGTTTTGTCTAAGAAAGCCTCCTTAATAATTTCAACTATACCAACAATTTCTTTACCTATATTTGAGTGATAAAAAAAACAAAGGTCTCCTTTTTTCATTCCTTTCAAATTTTTAGCTGCTTGGTAATTTCTTACTCCATCCCAAGGAGCACCTTTAGTGCCAGCCTTTTTTTGCTGATCAATTGACCAAACATCAGGTTCTGATTTAAGTAACCAGTACTTCATTTGAGTACTTTTCTTATAATTTCTATATTTTTTTTATAAAATTTCCAATAATTTTTTGACAAATAATTAGATGTATATTTAGGGCTATCAAGTACCATTTTTTTTCAATAAAGTTTTAAATACTTTTCACTTTTATTAATTATAAGTTTTTATTTATTTTGTCTGTAATTTCAAATTTACACTTAATTTCTTAAATATTATACTTTTATGATACAATATTAAAAAAAAAGCTTATCCCTTAACGTACCTCACATTTACATTTATTAAAAAGTGTTTATGTTTTAATTACTAAAAATTTGTTAAAATGAAGCCAAAAATTAAATATTATTTAATAACCTTTTTAATAGCACTTTTTGTATTGCTATTGTGTGCAGAATATTTTGTTAGAACAACAGCACCTGCATTGAATGAAAAAAATGATTCGGTAGGCTGGAGATTAATTAAAAATTTAGATCTTAAATTTAATGTTAAGGATTTATTAGGCAACAAATATTTAGTAAATTTTCAAACTAACGAAAAAGGTTCTAGATTTTATGGAAATGAAAAAGACTCAGAAATAAAAATTTTAGCCATTGGTGATTCAATGACTAATGGCCCTTATGCAAGTAATGATGAAACATGGTTTTCATATTTCGCTCAAAAACTTGAAATTAAATCTAACAAAAAAGTTTATGTAGAAGCGATAGGATCAGCAGGCCATGGCAATTTTCAACAATATTTATTGGCAAAAGAAATATTAGAAAATTATAATCCAGATTTTGTAATTATGCAGTTATGCTCAACAAATGATTTTTATAACAACTCGTTTGAATGGGAAAGTGATGGTATTATTCGTACTCAATATGTTAGACGTCCATATTTAGTAAATAATAAAATAAAGTATTACGATGGTTATTTAAAGTATATTTACAGATCCTTTATTTATGAAAATATTCGAATTGTAAATCGAATTGACTGGGTTGTGGTTCTAATTCAGTCTATATTTTATAGTCTTGTTTTTGATATAAAATCTGCACCAGATATAGTTAAAAACGCCGATAATTTAAATAAATACAAAAAGAATTCAGTTTCAACAACCGAAACTATTTTTTTTAAATTAAAAAACTTGTTTCCTGATATAGATTTATATATTTTTGATGCGTGCAAAGACGGTCATATCTATCCAAATAATGAATGGATAAATATTTCAAAAAAAAATGGTTTTATTCCATTAGATTTTTTTAAAGAATTAAATTTTCCAAAAACAAGTTATTTTATTGATGGGGGGCACCTAAATAAAAATGGAAATAAAATTTTAGGAGATGCATTATTTGAAAATTTAATGAAAAACTCATTAAGTATGGACATTTATAAGTAATAAATGTCTGTCATATTTCTTTTAAGTTTTAATGATTAATTCTTGATATTTTTATTAGACTAAAAGCTACTTTAAAAAAATCACGTACAAAATTAATCTTACTTTCATCTACATGAGTCCATTTAACAGGTAGATCTCTAATTTCTAAATTTAATTTTTTTGCAATTATACAAATTTCAATGTCATGCATATAATCATTTGTTGACACTATTCTGAATATTTTTTTAGCTATATTTAATTTATATAACTTAA
>ENA-ORDA01002768-ORDA01002768.1-marine-metagenome-genome-assembly--contig:-NODE-2768-length-12948-cov-8.207987_pt1 | contig 12948 bp, 13 predicted proteins | sample MGYA00237778_ERZ508506 | MGnify/ENA primary metagenome ERZ508506 (study PRJEB26177, sample SAMN06267891) | marine metagenome | isolation source: Monterey Bay, California, USA | place: Pacific...
GCATGCTTTCTGGCTAATTTTTTTGTATCTCTAGCATAAGATTGCCATTCTTCACCCTCTTTTGCAACAAATGGAGTAATGTCTGGCATATCTTTTACGGATCGTATTTTCCAAGGTCCGGCCCCATTCCCTAGATATCCATCACTTAATAAAACTACAGGAGTATTATGTTCTAAAGCTAATCGTGACGCTTCAAATGCCCAATCAAAACAATTTGATGGAGTAGATGCTGCAAGAACAATTACTGGGCTTTCCCCATTTCTACCATACATTGCTTGAAATAAATCAGATTGTTCAGTTTTGGTTGGCAATCCTGTTGAAGGACCTCCTCTTTGCACATCAATAACTACTAATGGTAATTCTGTAATCATGGCTAACCCTAAGGCCTCTCCCTTAAGCGCAAGTCCAGGCCCTGATGTAGTTGTAATTGCTAAATCCCCTGCAAAACTTGCTCCTATTGCAGAACAAATAGCGGCAATTTCATCTTCTGCCTGAAAAGTTTTAACACCTAAGTTTTTATGTTTTGCTAGTTCATGTAAAATATCTGAGGCTGGTGTTATAGGATAAGAACCTAAAAATAATTGTTTATTGGCTTTTTCTGCAGCTGCTATAAATCCCCATGCAGTTGCTTGATTTCCCATTATATTTCTATAAGTACCATTTTCAATTTTTGCTTTTGTCACCGTATAAGATGAGGGTAAAGCCTCTATTGTATTTGCAAAATTATAACCTGCATGCAGTACTTTGATGTTGGATTCAACTACTAAAGGTTTGCTTTCAAATTTATCTTGCAGGAATTTTTTAGTTCTCTCCATGGGTCTATTAAACATCCAATATACCATGCCTAAAGCAAACATATTTTTTGCTCTTCTTATACTTTTTCCATCAAGCCCAGAATCTTTTAGCGTTTCTTGAGTTAAGTTAGCAATAGGGGCTTCAACAATATTAAATCCTGAGAACGACCCATCTTCTAACGGGTTGTTTTCATATCCCGCTTTATCTAAATCTTTTTTTGCAAATGAGTCACTATTTATAATGATAGTTCCTCCTTTTTTAATCCAGTTTTTATTAGCCTTTAAGGCTGCAGGATTCATTGCAACCAAGACGTCCGCTACATCACCAGGAGTATTTATTTCAGTATTTCCGATATGAACTTGGAAACCTGAAACTCCAGCAACTGTTCCTAAAGGAGCTCTAATTTCAGCAGGAAAATCAGGAAAAGTAGCTAAATCATTTCCTAGAAGTGCAGAGGTTTCAGTAAACTGACTTCCTGTAAGTTGCATCCCATCACCAGAATCACCAGCAAATTTGATTACCACCTTTTCTAGATCAATAACTGTAGAGTCTTTATTCATTGTATTAATAATGTAATTTTCCTTACAAAAGTACAGATGATAATCAACTTTAATAGTATTTTCTATTTTTATTTTATCACTTTATTAACCTTCGTAAATGATTGTTTAGAATTATTATAAATTTCAATACTAGTGTACTATGAGGCTATATAATATATATCTTTGCAATATAACTTATTAATAAATTAAATATATGGCAATTAAGATAACTGATGATTGTATCAATTGTGAGGCTTGTGAACCTGAATGTCCTAATAATGCAATTTACGCACCTGAAGAATCATGGAGATTTTCTGATGGTACAACTATGTCTGATGATTCAGAAAAAGAAGCAGTATCAGATGAGTTTTTTTATATAGCTACTGATAAATGTACTGAATGTAGAGGATTTAATGAGGAGCCAGCTTGTGCTGCTGTTTGTCCAGTTGACTGTTGTGTTGATGATGAAGATAATGTTGAGACTGAGGAAGAGCTTATAGCTAAGAAAGAAAGATTACATGCTTAATTAAAATTTAGTAATAATAGAAAAAGAGCATTTCCTCCCCTTTTTTTATTCTGCAAAAAAGTATCTAAAATCAATACTGATAAAATTACCTAACATCTCTAAGTAGAAATTACTAGCATCATTAAAGTTTGTTAATTCATATTCAGGAACTACATAAGCGATATTTTCAAATGGCCTATGCAAACTTGCTCCAAAATAGTAATTGCCTTTATCAATTGTTCGATATTCTAACCCTACATTTGCTAATAAGGCCATATAACCTCCATGCTTTCTATACGTATTTTGATAAAAACCTTCAATTTTATTTCCTTCTGAATAAATATCAGAAGCAAGAGTATTATAAGAAATTCCGAAAGCAGCATTTACAAACCAATCTTCTTTAATTTGAACATAAGCCAATAATTGCAAAGGCAATTCGTAAGTTCTCATTCCAAATTCTGTGTAGTCATCAATAGAAATACTATCACTTTTTAAGATGCCTAATTTAAAATTTCTTTGGATGTAATTAAGTCCTGATTCAACTGAAAAAGTATGGTTGATTTTATGTCTGATAACCATACCCATTGAATATGAGTATTTAGGTTTTAAGTCAAAAAAGTAACCTTCAGAATTGCCTTCTATATTTGAAGCGTCAAAAAAAGAAATAGGAATAATTGGCTTGTATTGCAAGCCAAAAGTTGTTTCTGATTTTTGTGCTTTAAGACTTGAAAAGCAAATTGTAAATAGTAAAATTAATAACCTATTGTTCATTTGCTACAACAACAATATCGGGGTTAATTTTTTGTTTTAATAATGATTCTATTCCTCCTTTTAAAGTGCTAGTAGCTGAAGGACAACCACTACATGCTCCTTTTAAATCAACTGAAACAATATTGTCAATATAGGAATGTAATGTAATTGCTCCACCATCACTTTCTACTGCTGGTTTAATATATTCATCTAAAATTGCAATCACCTCCTTTTCATTATCAGAAAACTTTTTAATAATTTCTGTTTTTTCATTAGTATCATCTTCTTTATTTAAAGAGCCTTTTTCTTCTGAAATATGTTCAGTATAATTCTTTATCCCCTGAGAATTCAAATGGTCAGCAATGAATATCCTTAATTGCATAGCAATATCTTCCCATTCAATAGTATCTTTCTTAGCAATTGAAATAAAATTAGAACTTATATAAAGACTTTTGATAAAAGGAAATTTCATTAATTCTTCTGCAATAGTAATTCCTTGTGTTTCTTGGATGCTATTAATTTCAATACTTTTATCTGCCAACATCCTGTTTGAAACAAATTTCATCACTTCAGGATTTGGAGTGCTCTCAGCATAGATGCTATAATTCATAATTGTTTATTTTTGGCAAAAATACAAACTTAAAAATCTATGGCATTAATAAAAGAGGTAAAAGGTAAGCAACCAGTTTTTGGAGAAAATATTTATTTAGCAGATAACGCAACAATAGTTGGGGAGGTAGAGATGGGAGATGATTGTAGTGTTTGGTTTTCAGCAGTTGTTAGAGGTGATGTTAATTCCATCAAAATTGGGAATAAAGTAAATATACAAGATGGGGCAGTTGTGCATTGTACTTATCAAAAAGCAGCAACTATTCTTGGAAATAACGTTTCTGTAGGGCATAATGCTTTAGTACATGGTTGTACTATAAAGGATAATGTGCTTATTGGGATGGGCTCCATTGTCATGGATGATGTGGTAGTAGAGAGCAACTCAATAATTGCTGCTGGAGCTGTAGTTTTAGAAGGGACGCACATTGAATCTGGATCAATTTATGCAGGAGTTCCAGCTAAAAAGGTAAAAGAATTAAATGAGGAACAAACTGCAAGATTAATTGAAGGAATTTCAGATAATTATGTGCTGTATTCTTCTTGGTTTAAAGATTAAACAAAAAGGTTTACTTCTTCTAATTTGATGTTTTCTTGAAAGAAAAATTGAGCGCATTTTTCAAATGATTTTGTGTAATTAGAAACATAAAAATGATGCTCAGTTTTTGTTGAGTAATTTAGTAAATTCTCTTTCTTCAGCTCATTTGCAATATGAATTGCTACTATATTAGCCGAGTCAATTACATTTACTCCTCCCTTATAATACTCATCAATTTCTTTATGAATTAAAGGATAATGTGTGCACGCTAAAATTAAATGATCAATATTTTTTAACACAGGATTTGCTAAATAATTAGCAATAATTGTATTGCTAATTTTCTCATTTATAAAGCCTTCTTCTATCATTGGAGCTAATAGTGGTGTTGCTAAAGAAATAACATTTGATGTTGAACATTCTGATTTTATTTTACTTTTATAAATATCAGATCCGATTGTAGCTTTAGTCCCAATAACACCAATATTGTAATCAGAACAAATTTTGATTACTTCCTTAACAACTGGGTCTATTACATTATATATAGGTGTACTTGCTGAAACCCTATAAACACTTTCGTCAGCAACTGAAGATGCAGAATTACAAGCAATAACTATAGTTTTGCATTTTTTTTCAATTAAGAATTTTATTATTTTTCTACTAAAACTCTGTATTGCATCTCTTGATTTTTCTCCATAAGGCAAATGTTCAGTATCTCCAAAATATATAATATTCTCATTTGGCAAAACTTTTGTAATTGCGTGTGCAACTGTAAGCCCACCAATACCTGAGTCAAATATTCCAATAGGAGAATTTTTCATGATATAAAAGTATAAAAAAAGCACCACTTAGGGTGCTTTTTTTATATATGTGTTTTAGTTTAAAGTCCTAACTTCTTTTTTACTAAAGCAATTACATTTTCACTTTCTTTAGCATAAAGGATATTTCCACTACTTTTATCAAAAATGTAAGTAAAGTTTCCTTCATTCGCGACATCTTCTATAGCTTTTCTAGCTTTAGCTAAAATAGGCTCTAATAATTCTTGTTCTTTAGTTTGTAAAGATTGCTGAGCATTTTGTTGGAATGATTGAATTCTTTGCTCTAATCCTGTGATTTCAGCAACTTTATCTTGTTTTACTAAATCAGAAAAAGTTGGTTCATTAGCTTGATACTCTTGTACGCTTTGTTGGTACTCTGCAGTCATTGATCCTAATTGAGCTTCCAAACTTTTAGCAAAATTTGCAACTTCTGTTTCAGCAGTTTTTCTCTCAGGCATTAACATTAATAATTCTTGTGAATCAATATAGCCAAACTTGTTTTGTGCAATTGAACTTAAAGTTAAAAAACTTAAAAGTGCTAGGAATGTAATTTTTTTCATTGTGTGTTATTTGTTGTTTAGTTATTATTTTTAATTGTTATTAGTACCCCATTAGTTCAAGTACTTTGTCTGATTTATCTAGGTTGTCATTTTTATAAAGCATGATTAAATCACTAGAGCTATCAAAAATTACTTGGTACTTATTGTTAGCTGCTAATTGCTGAATTGCATCATGAATTTTATCTTGTATTGGCCTTATTAGTTCTTGTCTTTTAGCATACAAGTCACCCTCAGGTCCAAAATATTTTTGTTGTAAATTTTTTGCGCCTGTTTCTTTTTTGATGATTGCCTCCTCTCTTTTAGTTTTCATTTCATCAGTAAGTAAAACTTGTTCTTGTTGATAGGCTCTATACATTTGTTCTACATCAGCATATTTGTTCTCAATTTCTTTCTGCCAATCAGCTGATAATGCATCTAATTTATCTTGCGCCTGTCTGAACTCAGGTATTTTATTTAGTATATAATCTGTATCAACATAAGCAAATTTTTGTGCATTGGAATTTGTTATTGTTAAGAAACTTACTGCTAAAATTAAAAATATTTTTTTCATAATTTATTGTTTTAAAAGTTTACAAATCTAATTAAAATTGCTGACCAATAGAGAAGTGAAATTGCCCTCCATTTGCATCAGGGTTAGTAGGTATTTCATCAAGTCCCCATCCATAGTCAAGTCCCATCATTCCAATCATTGGAAGCATTATTCTTACCCCAAATCCTGCTGATCTTTTCACTCCAAAAGGATTAAAGTTATCAAACTTATCCCATGCATTCCCTGCTTCTAAGAAACCTAATGCATAAACTGTTGATCCTGGATTTAAGCTAATTGCATACCTCAGTTCAGTTGTATATTTATTGTAAATAGTTGCTCCAGTTTGAGGTGATAAAGTATTATTTCCATAACCTCTTAATGAAATCAACTCTCTACCATCAAATTGATAGCCCATTCCACTCATACCATCTCCTCCAACATAAAATCTTTCAAATGGAGCTACTCCTAAATCATTATTATAAGCTCCTAATAGTCCCATCTCAATTCTAGTGTTTAACACCAATTTATCAGTAAAAGCTGAGAACCAAGATGATTTGAATTTCCATTTGTAATATTCAATCCAAGAATATTTCTCTTGGTCAGAAACTGAAGAATAATCATCAATTCCATCAAACATTGAATATGGAGGAGTAACTTTTAAACTTAATGAAAAGTTTGAACCTCTTCTAGGGAATATTATTTGATCTGTTGAGTTCCTGCCAACTTTTATATTGTAGTTTACATTATTTGAAAAACCATTTCTAAATGAGAAAAAAGATTGAGAATTAATCAATTTATATTGCTGAAAGTTTAACCCATTGTAAAGCGTAAAGTAGTCATCAGGATATTTTAATCTTTTTCCTAATCCGATAGTTAAACCAGTAATCTCAATTGCTTCTCTTTGTTCATCTGATTGTCCGTTTGATGAAATTGATTTGTATAAAGAAACACTTAATGATGTTGGTTTTTTCCCGCCAAGCCAAGGTTCTGTAAATGAAAGGTTGTAGTTTTGGTAGTAAATTCCATTTGATGATGCTGTTAACGAAAGTCTTTGCCCATCTCCAGATGGTAATGGTGCCCATTTATCTTTTTTAAAGATATTTCTTGTAGAGAAATTTGCAAATGTGAGTCCTAATGAACCAACAATTCTCCCTGCTCCCCAACCTCCTTGTAATTGTATTTGGTCAGATGATTTTTCTTCAACTACATAAGTAATGTCAACTTCATTTCTTACTTGGTCAGGATCAATTTTTACATCAAATTTCTCAGGGTTAAAATATTGCATTTGAGAAAGTTCTCTTTGAGATCGCATAATATCAGAACGCTTAAACAAATCGCCAGGTCGAGTTCTTAACTCACGCATTATCACATGGTCATTTGTTTTAGTATTTCCTTTAATCATTACTTTGTTTACCCTAGCTTGCTTCCCTTCATAAACTCTAACTTCTAAGTCAATTTTTCTGTAAGAAGCTGCTACTTCAATTGGAGTTGCATTAAAGAATAAATATCCATCATCTAGATAAAGCGAGCTGATATCCGTTCCTTCTTGACTTCCAAATAATCTAGAATCTAAAACAGTTTGGTCAAAAATATCGCCACTTTCAATCCCTAACTGTCTGATTAATTCTTCTGATGAGTAAACTGTGTTTCCAACAAATGCAATTTTACCAAACTTATATGTTTCTCCTTCAGAAATTGTCAGTTCAAGAGTAATAGTGTTATCACTATTCATATAAGCTGTGTCGCTAATGATTCTCGCATCACGATAACCAACTTCATTGTATTTAGAGATGATGTTTTTCTTGTCATCCTCATAATTCTTATCAATAAATTTTGAGATTTTGAAAATACGCCAGAAATTTTTTGATTTTGTTTCTTTCATGCTTTTCTTAAGCTTGTAATCGCTTACTGCATAAACTGTATCCTTTCTGTTGAGTATAGTTTTTTTAGGATTAAGAATTTTAGTTCTTCCTTTTACAATAATCTCTTTTATCTTAACTTTTTTTCCTTTAGTTATGTTAAAAATTAAGTTCTCAGAATTAGCTGTTGCAGTATCTGTAACGGTTAAATAGCCAACTTTTACATTGTAAAATCCTTTATTGATATAGAATTTCTTTATTTTATTAATGCTGTTATTAATGAGATTTTGTGTTAAGACTTTCCCTCTCATTAATTTCAAGTCTTCCTTTAAAGTTGTAACATCCGATTTACTAACTTTTTTTCCTTTAAATTTAAATTTTGAAAGCCTGCTGTTTTCTTTTAAATCAATATTTAAGAAAACAACTTCTCCATCAATATTCTCAACAGTAATATTTACATCAGCAAATAATCCTTGCTTCCATAGTTTTGTAATTGCTGATGTAATATTATCACCAGGTATTTTAATTTTTTCCCCTACTTCTAGTCCTGAAATAGAGATTAAAGTATTGTTATTAAGATGATCAGCACCATTTACCATAATCCCTCCTATTTCATAGGTTTTTGGAGCTGAATAATCCAATCCATCAGTAGTTTGAGCATTGATAGCAATGCTCATTAAACTGAATATTAAAAGTGCAATTTTTTTCAAAATGTTAATTCTGTATTTGTTCTGTTGTTTTTCCAAATCTTCTTTCTCTGCTTTGATAATCTAATATCGCTTTTTCTAAATCGGCTCTTCTAAAATCTGGCCATAATGTATCAGTAAAATACAATTCGGAATATGCAATTTGCCAAAGTAAGAAATTGCTAATTCTGTATTCTCCACTAGTTCTTATTAATAATTCAGGGTCAGGAACGCTTTTTGTACTAAGATATTGCTGAAATTGTTCTTCAGTAATTTTGTCATTTCCTACTCCCTTCTTTGTAATCTCATTTACTGCATTCAAAATATCCCATCTTCCACTGTAGCTAAGCGCTAAAACAAGTGTCATTCTAGTATTTTCTTTTGTCTTATCTATTGCTTCTGCTAGTTCCTTTTTTGCCTTTGAGGGCAAGCTATCAGTATCACCAATTGCACTTAACTTAATGTTATTGTCCATTAAGGTTTTAGTCTCTTTATTGATTGCGGATACAAGTAAAGTCATCAGGGCATTTACTTCTTTTGATGGTCGGTTCCAGTTTTCAGTTGAAAAAGCATAAAGCGTTAAAAATTCAATACCAATTTCAGCTGCAGCTTCCACAGTATCTCTAACAGCTTTTACTCCATTATTATGACCAAATATCCTAAGTTTCCCCTTGGATTTTGCCCATCTACCATTACCATCCATGGTAATAGCTATGTGTTTAGGTAAATTATTTTTATTGATTTCTTCCATTAAGATGATTGCTGTTTAGTAATCGCAACCTTTTGTTTTATTAGCTAACTTAAATGACAGTGTAATGCCAGTAAAAGAATACCAATCTTTTTTATCAGCATCTCCTCTTTGGTCACCTTTCAAATGAGTACCTAAAGGATCTGACATTTCCATCTCTGATTGAGTCATATCTTGTAGTCCATTACCTGGAAATGTTGTACTAACATCATCTAGATAATCAGTGAATGTTTTTCTTGTACTGTACTCAAAAATGACATTAAAACTGTTACTCACAGCAATCTTAATTCCACCACCCAATGCTGCTGAAAATTGAATTAAAGAATACTTTTGCCTATCTGGAAAAGTTGTAGAACCCTGGCCTTCAGTTCCTATTTCTTGTAAGTCAACCCAGTCTCCATTTTTATTTTCTGCTTGAGGATTAAAGTTAAAAATAGAAACTCCTCCATATACAAATGGCGTCCATGTATATAGTGGGTTCCCAGGATCATATGGTAAAAAATTAAATTCTACTTGCCCTGAAAGTTCGTAAACTGGAGATCTAAAATGTAACCCTCTACTAGCTGCAATTGTATCATCAGAATCTCTTTCATCAGATCTTAAATTCAAATACATAATCTCTGCTTTGTAAGCAAATCTTTTGTCTATATTTTTTCTGATAACTAAACCAGCAGCTGGTGATGATTGGTTAAAATGAACTGTATTTAAATCACCTAGATAATATGAAGCGCCTAATAAAATCCCAATTTCTGTATTTGGTTTAAACTGTTGAGCTTGTATAGTGTTCCCAAAAATCAAGAAACTCAATAGCAACAAAACGGTTATTTTATGTTTAAATATTTTCATAATCATGATATTATCAATAATTGGCAAATATAAATAATCTAGAGTTTTATAAGTAGATATTAACTTCTTTTATCTAAGCCCCACATTAACTTGTGTCTAATAGTAGCTGTAAATGAATTATTCTGAGGTTGAATTAACTTAATTTTAAAATCTGCCTTCTTAATTATAAGTTCAGTATCACTATCAAAAGCACGAGATCTTGAATCTAATGAAACTAGAGCTAACTGGTCTCTGTCCTCAACTTTTAGTTTTACCACACTATTGTCATCAATTACTATTGGCCTTACATTTAAGTTATGTGGCGCATTAGGTGTAATGATTATGTTGTTTGTTCCTGGCATAATAATTGGCCCTCCACAACTAAGTGAATATCCAGTTGATCCTGTTGGTGTTGAAACAACTAATCCATCTGCCCAATAAGTGTTCAGGAATTCATCATCAACAAATGCATCAATTCTAATCATGGATGAAGTATCTTTCTTAGATACTGCAACTTCATTTAATGCAAAATTCTTTTCTTTAAACAGTTTTTTATCAGTATTTAATTCTAATAAAGCGCGCTCATTTATCTGATAGCTTCCTTTAAGTATATCATTAACAGCATCGTCAATTTGACCAGCTGAAATACTTGAAATAAAACCTAACCTGCCTGTATTTATTCCTAAAATAGGGATGCTAGACCCTCTCACATAAGTTACTGCTTTAAGCAATGTACCATCACCACCAATACTGAATAAAAAATCAACATTATTACCTAATGTTTCATGAGAATTGAAAGTGGTAACAGCATTTTTAAAACGAATATTATTTTGCAAAAAAGTGTTAAATTTTTCTTCAACAATAATTTTAATATGCTCGCTTTCCAGCTTTTTAATTAAATGCTGAATGTACTTTGAAAAATGCTCAGGATACGGACTTCCAAAAATTGCGATTGTCATAATTTATTTTTTTGACCCAAATGGATTAGAAAAGTGTAAAAATACGCCTTTTTCTCCTAAATGATTAACAGAATATTCAATTCTTAATAATTTATCATAATAGGTTACATAATCTAGGGATATACCTTTTCCCCACAGTAATTTACTTTGCATAGGGTTACTAGCTTTATTTTGATTATCCCTAATGTAGCCCATATCAGAGAAAACACCAAGGTAAATAGAATAATGAGATTTGTTGAATTGTTTCATTTTTACATAAGGAATTTCAAATTCTGTTTTTTCAACTATTGCAAATTTTAATGCTGTTTTACTGAGCCAAAATTGTTGTCCGTCAACTACATAATATTCATAACCCCTTACATAATCATTATAGCCAAACCCTTCTTCATGTGAGTAAGGTTGATAGCCATAAGAAGCTAATTTAACTGCAAAACTACTTCCTAAAAACAAACGATTAACGGGCTCAATATATTTTTCAGCTCTTGCTTTTAACTCAAAATGATTAATTGGACTTGTGCCTTTAAAATATTTTGTTACTTCAGCACTAAACTGATGCCCATGCAAAGGATAAACTACATAATCTCTGTGTTCATCAGTAAAGCAATAAGTGCTTTTATAATAGTTGCCAGAATTTGAGTTATTACCTAAGTAATTGGGGTTTTTAAAAGTGACACGATCATTAACGGTCGAAGAAAAATAATGAAGTTTTAAGGCATGCTTATAATGAATATTTTTTCTGTATAGGAGTTCAACATTTGCTTCATAATCATCAGCTGTATACTTGTTTTCATCTTCAAAATATAACAGCTGATTATCTATTGTTTTATAATGAGTTTTCTTTCTTCTAAAGATTTGTAGGTTGGTGTTTATCCCGATTGTTTTTTGCTTATTAAAATAAGGAATTTGATAAGAAAGCAAATAATGTTCTTTAAAGCCCCTTCTTATTTTGAATTGCAAAAGCTCGTTTCTTCCTCTAAAATTCTCCCAATTTAAGAAAATTCCATAATTTAATCTTGAAAAATCAGAATAATCATTTACTTTAAATTCATCCCACCAAGTATTAAAATTTCTTTCTGATATTTCAAAAACAGGGTAGGGCCAGAAATACCATTTTTCAGTTACTTTAATATAGATATTTGCCTCGTTTTTAGTTATCTCTACAAAATTGAATAATTTTAAATTATTTAAATTTTCAGTACTTTCTTTTATTTTTTCCTTGAGAATATCTTGATTATAATTCTTGCTTTTTTGAAAAGTAACTTCTCTTAGGATAATTTCTTTTTTAGTTCTATTGTTTCCTAAAATCTCAATACTTAAAATGGTAGTTTCGCTTTGAGAAAAAACGAAAATTGAGCTTAAAAAAAGAAAAAGGATTGATGCAAATTTCTTCATTTCAAGGATTTAAAAATCGCATTAATGATTCGTATCTGTCATTAAAATCATCATTAGTTTCCTCAGTATTGAATGATGCAGATACATTGTAATCAAAACGCTCTAAATCTTTAACTATAGTGTTAATATCCATAGTATTTAGCTTTAATGTAAGTTCAATTTGCAGTGCATCAGGAACTGAAGTAATGTATGAACTTAAAATTTTAGTATTATTATCTTCTACTATTCTAGCAATCTCACTCATTTGATAATCATTTTGATTCATCCTTAAAATAATAATCCCACCATTACTTTGAATAAATGTACTTTTTGCAATAGTATATAACAACTTTCTATTTGTAATTGAACCTAAATAATGTTTTTCTGCATCTAAAACAGGAATTACTGTAAGGCTAAATTGTTCTAGTTCTTCAATAATATCAAAAAGGTGTTGAGTGCCAATAACACTTGGAGCCGTGATTTCCTCAAGATGTTCTTCAATAAATTCTTCTTCATTGTGCCAGTTTAAAATTTCTTTTTCAGATATTAGTCCTAAATAAAAGCCGTTTCTTACAACTGGAAGATGATTTACTCTTAGCTCTTCCATCAGTGAAATTGCTCGTAACCCATCATCATCAGGATGTAAACTTGTTAATGATTGAGAAATTAAATCACTTGCTTGCATATGGCAAACATACTATTTTTTTACTTTTGTGACCTATGACAAAGCTCAGTGTAAATATAAATAAGATTGCAACTATCAGAAATGCTAGAGGAGGAAATACGCCATCTGTGGTTGAAGCGGCAATAAATTGTCAAAAATTTGGTGCTGATGGAATTACAATTCATCCAAGGCCTGATGA
>ENA-ORDA01002770-ORDA01002770.1-marine-metagenome-genome-assembly--contig:-NODE-2770-length-12935-cov-3.666200_pt1 | contig 12935 bp, 32 predicted proteins | sample MGYA00237778_ERZ508506 | MGnify/ENA primary metagenome ERZ508506 (study PRJEB26177, sample SAMN06267891) | marine metagenome | isolation source: Monterey Bay, California, USA | place: Pacific...
TAGTCTTTGAAAATCTTCAAAGAATGGTATAAAACATTTACGGCCACTTATATTGTTAAATTGTATGTAACCTAGTTTTATAGCCTTATCTTTTTCTGTCTTAAAATAATCAGCTAGCCCAGGGAATGCTTTAAAATACGCTTTATATACTTCTTCGCCTTTGCTCATAGATATATTAAGATTCTGAGATATAGTTATACCTGTACCGCCATAGTTAATTGCAAAACCTGCGCCTTTAGCTATTTGTCGTTTCTGTTTATGATCATTCTTAATATCACCAAGACTAAGCTCTGCTAATTCAGGAAATATCTTAGATGCTACAAATGAATGCATGTCACCAAGACCTTTTTCATAAAATTCTAACAAGTCAGCATCTTTAGATCTATTAGCTAATACTATTTGCTCTTGACCGCTGTAGTCACTAACGATCAACATATTACCTTCTTGTGCTTGAAAACAATGTCTTGTTCTTGTATCAGAAGGTATGTTTTGCATATTAGGCATCTGCGGTATATTCATCTTTTTCTTAGCTTTTTGACCAGAAGATAAACGACCCGTATTCATAATTTGTGTGAAATTAGAATGTATCCTATTAGTTTTAGGATTTATATAATCAAACCAATTTTCGCCATAAGTACTAACTACTTTTTGCTTTTCAGTATATTCTATATAAGTCTTAATAATAGGATGTTTACCTTTTTGGCCAGCAAGAATTTTCTTATCTACAGAATCTTTCATTATACCTGATTTCTTATCTTTAGTCTTAGTATCTACACCAAGAGATTGCATAAAGGGTATAACTTGTTGAGACGAAGACCAGTTTATTCTGCATTTAACTCCATCAGAGAACATATCTAGTTGACTATCAATGAAATGCTGATAGGTTTCTGCGTTATCAAGAATAAACATATTAAGTTTTCTAGTTACAGCTGCAAGATCTTTTAAATCCTCATCACATTTTTTTTGCCAAGCTAAGGGACTCATATAAAAGCCACAATATTCTACATATGCTAGTACTTTTACGAACTCGTTATCTAGACTTGCTGTTCTTTTCAGATTCTTTTCTTCTAGTGCTACTATTTGCTTGCGTCTTATTTCGTGAAGATACTTCACGTCATCAGCTGCATACTTTATTACTCTAGCACTCAAGCCTTCTCTATGTATATGACCTCTTACAGTTTTATCAAGCTCTATCTTACAGTATTTGTAAGTAACAGCATCAAGAGATTTTCTAACAGTGTCTATACCTGTATGTAAAACTCTTTCCATAAGAAAACTATCATATACTTTGATAGGCATTATTCCCTGGTAATATAAAAATCTTAAGTCAAACTTAGCATTATGCATTATAAGCTCTTTCTTCTCAAGTATCTCTTTATACTCACTAGGGTCTACCGTGGTACAATCGATAACATATTGTTTATCGTTGTCACCAAGTTGCATAGATAATAATTGGCAGTTATACGGATCCATACCCATAGTTTCTGTGTCAAAGCCAATTATATCTAGTGTGTTTAAATATTCTAGCGATTCTTCAATAGATGCTAGAGAATAACCAACAGAGTTAAACATGCTCTGTTGGTTAGTTACTAAATAAATCATAAATTTTAAGGTTAACTTAATTCAGACAATTATTGTCTATTATACAATATATATCCCATAATATAGGAAAAAGGTCCTAATATTCCCATCATAGGTATAGTTCTTACTTCATGTGTACGCCATCTTTTAGAATACTTTCTATTTCGTTTTGTTATCCAATACATGTACCCATACATACCTGCATATAACCATACTATTATTAATATCTTTTCCATAATTTTAATTTTATTGTTCAATTGGTAAATCCATTGCGACTCTTTGTATATGAGAATAGGGCAAGTTATACTTAGTCATAAGCTCAAGCATTTTTCCATTACTCATTTTAGTTATTAAAGTAGATTCGTCAATAATAAATTGTTCTACTTCATTTGTTTTAGGGTCTATTTCCATTAATTGAAAGAAATATCCTTCTGCGTTATCAAAGCCATATGCTATAGCTTGATCACTTTTTTCTATTACATGTCTACTCATATCTTGATAATATTAAATTTCTAACTTGTTTACCTAATTCTGCATCATTAGGATACTCTTTGTATAATTCAATTATACTCTCACCTAAATGACAGAGACTAAATTTATTTTCTTGTATAGTCTCTTTTATACGATCATAATCATGTAGATTACTATCTATACCTCTTACCTGTCTGTGTTTATTTAATTCTTCTTCTTGCTTTGCAAGAATGTGTCTTCCTATTTTACTCATCTTTTTTTAATTTTTTGCCTATTTCTATTTCAATATCAAGTTTTGTATTTTTGTTAGGTTTCATATATTTCCAAGCCATTACTGCTGCAAACATCATTAGGAAAAATCCTAAATATGTTAACCAACTTTCTTCTCTAAATAAACTCCATCCTATTTGGAATATTGCGATGTTTAATATACCTGTTGCAAATCCCGCTCTTTCTTGTGCTGTTTTTTCTTTACTCATAATTCTATTTATTTAAAGGTATTGCTTGCATGGCACTACCACGTCCATTAGTATATATTATAATCTTGTATCCATCCATTTCAAAAGTTTGTACATACCTTGGGTCAGTGTCACTCTTGTAATATTTGACATTAATCATTTCTGCTTTGTTCCATGCAGCATCTCGTTTTTCTACTATTTCTAGTTTTTTACCACACCCTACTAATAAGAGTGCTACTAATAATATTCTAATCATAAGTTTAAATTAAATTATAAAATACTACACCCCATAATAGGATACTGAAAATCATCATTAAATTAGTTCTTAATATATCTGCTCTTGTAAACTCTTTTTTACAATTTTGAGGTGCAATCTTATACACCATCCATGTCATTAATCTTCCTAAAAAGTAAACACTTGTAGCAAGTGCCCACATAAAAATTGCTGTTAATAATCCTTCATTCATCATCTTTGTTTTGTTTTGCTATTAAATATGCTATATACAGATCTCTATCAAAGTGATCCCAATGTTCCATCCAATCTGCTATGTTTGTTCCCATTTTCAGTTTCTTTTATTTTTCTCAAATATCTTTTGCTTTCTCTGCCAATGGATTCTCTCCATCTATCAGCATTTGTAAAATGACATCTACAGTATCTTTTACTACTTTTTGAGTAGGTTCTATACATTCTATATCAAGATCTTTCTTTTTAATCTTTAATAACAAATCATCTCTTTGAATCTTAAAATATGCTGTATAATGCATAAAGTCTAACAACTGCTTGCCCATATCTTCTATTTGCTCTTGAACAATCCTTGTTCTGTTTTCTCTAAAAGACTTATTCCTTGGTCTTTTAAGATCATAGGATATTTCTGTATCAGTTCTTCCTGCTGTATGATCCAAAAATATTTTAGCTTTTTCATTAGGTAAATAATCCTTTCCTGCTCTACTAGAGTCTTTTTTTTCTTTTGCTTTTTCTGCCATAATTTAAATTTAAAAATTAGTACACCCATTAGGAGTCGAACCTAAAACCACCTCCTTAGAAGGGAGGTGCTCTATCCAATTGAGCTATGGGTGCTGGTGTTTAAATTAAACACTACTGGTGTACTGAGAGTACACTAGCTTAAAATTAAGATTTTAGAAGATATACCTTATTGTGTCTAAATCAAAGTACTGTGAATAAAGTTCTTTAAACTCCTCAAGTAACCTTGTTTTATGTTTCAAAGGATATCTCATAACGCCTGAACTATTTTTTACTTCATAGCTAAGGCTCATTAATTCTCTGGCCTGGTCAGAAGACCTTGCCATTTGATTAGCATGATTAGTTAATGCAATTACCTCACATTTATTTACTCCTGCTATATCTTTTACCATCTTAAACAACTCACTGTAGTCTTCTTTCCATTTCTTATAGAAAACAAGAGGACTGTAGTTAACGTGTACTTCCCAACCAAGGTCCTTAAGTCTATTGATCTCAGGGATCCTATCCGCAACCTTTTGCATCTTAGGTTCTAGTACATCTGCAAACCTTTGTGGCATTAGGCTAACTCTTACCCTTGGTTTTTTGTTGAATCTTTTTACGTCAAGTTTCAACAAACTAGGATACTTAGTTGCCATAGTTGAATTTAAGGTAGGGTGATTATCATATCTTTTAAGATAATCTATCAGTGGTTCTGGTAAATGCTTCTGCATTAATACTAAATCAGTATTACATGCTACATCTACCATAGTATACTTGGGATCCTGCTGATCAGGAACTTTGGTATAACCTTCCTCCCATTTAACAACAGATTCAAATATGTCATCTACATTAGTATTTACATACACTCTCTTGCCATTATACCGTGACATATAACAATAGGTATCTACACAACCTCCAAAACATCCATAGATTAGATTTGGTGCTATGCAATTTGCACTATTGTTATTGTCTTTAGTAACCAAGGTTTTAGTCTGCTGAACCTTAATTGCCTTGCTCATCATTTACTCTAGAAAGGTTCTTCTTCTTTTTTATTCTCTCTCGCATCTGTCTTCCAGTCAAACTTTGTGAGATCTTTTTTATTATAATCTGCCTCCGCAACTGTCTTGTTGTACTCATCCCAATTGTATATTTTTAGTTTGTACATTTTTAACACATCTCCTGATGTTAAGTCTGGAGGTAATTCTCCATCATTTGCATTCATTATATCAATACATAATTCTTTCATTCTTCCCATTCTTCAAAGAATTTAGTTAATACTGCTCTTATAGTAGTTTCAGCATTTCTTGTACCTACTTCTCTAGAATATTTTTCAAGATTTATACACAACTCTTCATTTAAAGCAAGTGTATAACCACCTCTTTTACCAAAAATGCTATGCAAGCTTATAATTCTCTTGGCTATTATATTCTTTTTAAGTCTCACTTTTACATCATAAGAAAACTTCTTTCTTAATTCTGCTGTATTAGTAATATAACTTTGATCATTCTTAAACTTGAGAGCATTTATCTTGTTATGATGTACTCTATCTCTACGTATATTTAGAAAATCAGATGTTGCTTGTTCTGTCATACCACATCCATAATATAGTGCACCAATGATGTATGATCTCTGATCTACATACTGATCTTGTCTTGTTTTGGGAATAGAATTGAAAGCTTTTTTAAGTTCTTTCTTGTCTAATGTCATATTTTATATAAAAAATGGCCATAAAAGACCTTTTAGTTCTGCCTCAAAAGGCCCAATAAATATTGTGTATAAAAAGCCATGCTCTTGTGCTAATTCATACCAAAAGTATACAGCTATAAGCTGTGATACTAAAAAGTATATCATAAGTACAGACATGGCTATAGTTAAGCCTGTGTCTTTCATAAATTTAAATTGAATTTGTCAGATCTGCATCTTCTGCATAAACATCTATTTCTTTTTTTAGACTTTCTTTTAATTTAGCTTTAGTTTCCATGACTTTTTCTACAGTCATAGTCAGATCATCTGGAATTAAAAGAAATCTTTCTAAAGAGTAATACTCATATGGAGCTGAAGCTGCAGTAAGTTCTATTTCTTCAAAAGCAACACCAAGCTTACCTTTTTGTAAACTCATTTCTACTACTTCAGTAATAGTATATACCGCGCCTTCTTCTATCCATTCATATTCTGAAATATTATCTGGCTTATTACTGCTATCAATGCAAATCGCTTTCATATGTTTCTAAACTTACTTCTACCTTAACATGATCTAAGGTTTCTAATATTTCATACATTTTATCAAAAGATCCAGATGCTACATCTATATGACCTCTATTGTGTGCTAGAATGGCACATTGTTCTGCTTGAATAGGTGTGTGACCACATATTTGTGTCAAGCATGCTGTGACATAATCAAAACTGAGTTTGTCATCATTATACAAAGTAATCTTATGTGTTTTATCTTCACCCATATAATAATATACTAATTTTTGGGCAGATATTAGCTATCTAACCCAGGTTAACATTATAATCTTTCCATTCTATTTTGGAAGCATCTAGACCTTCTAAGGCAGTCTTTACCCACTTTTCATCTACAGTATGCTTATAGCACAATATATGTACTATAGCTTTTTCATCTGGATTAAGCCTCAGTAACCTTCCTATTCTCTGAGCAGATTTTCTTTCATTACCATATGCATGCATAATAATTCCTTGTCTAAGATTTGGAATATTTACACCCTCGTTTAACTGCATTACAGAAGATAACTTATTTATTTTACCTTCTTTAAATAATTCAAGATTTGCTTCTGAGTCTATATTGTTACTATGATAGCTGTATTCACATAGTTTATCAGCCTGTTCTTGAGTATTGGCAAATAAAATACATTTGTCTTTAATGCTAGTAAATAATAATTTAGCATATTGCAGCTTGCTTGGATACTCTTTCATAGCTTTCATCCTCATAATACGTAGTATATGCATACTACCTGCACCAGTGTCAATTCTATTACACCAGTAACCATAGTTCTTCTGCTCTGAAGTCTTAAAACTTTTATTCTTCATTTCCACTAGATAATTGTTTTTTGTGCTTAACTCAAGCTCATGTACAATTATCTGATAATCATTAAGAATATTATTCTCTACAGCACTGTCAGTAACAAATTCATATACTATTGGGCAGAACTCATCTACCAATCTACCTTTTTCAGACTTGTGATACTTAGGTGGTGTACCTGTAAGACCTAGAATCTTGCCATTATAGTTATTTAAAAACTCTCTATGAGAATCTAATAAGCTATGGCATTCATCTAGATATACTATATCAAAGTCTTTTGGGTTCTGCTTATTTAAGCTTAAGTAAGTTGTAAAAGTAGCTCTTGCTAACAACTTTTCTTTATCAAATTTTCTCGCTTCTGCTCTCCAACTATCAAAAATTGATAGTTTTGGTGCAACTACAAGTATTTCTAACATAGGAGAATAATTACTCTCTAAATGATTTAGTGCTACAAGTGTCTTACCGACACCTGTAGCTAATCCTAAACCACATCTATTAATACCTATAGTTCTTTTGAGAGCTTCAGCTTGTACTTTATCTCTGTCCATATTATTTCTTTAAATTAAATACTTTAGCTTTGATGTAATTAGATGCTTCTGTATTATCTGAAATTAATTTAATTTGCTTTAAGTTCTTTCTTAAATTACTTACAACAGTCTTTTGATTTATTTTACCATAGGACTGCATAAATGCATTTAGAAAAGAGAACTTTACAGGTCTACCTACATTGTTAATCATTAGAAATATCTCACTGAATTCTTTGCACATTTGTGCTGCTTTACCATTTGTAATAATAAAGTTACCTGTTTTAATAGTTTGACTATTTCTTATAACACTATAATTATTTGTACATAATGCAGCTACCATGTTTAATTCAAGATTATATAAGTTCTTAAACTTTAAAAGTTTCATATAATCCATAAAACAAAACTTATATGCATTAACATAATCAATAAGAGCCCAAGATTTAGAAGAGTTGTTTAACATACCCATCTTTTCTACTATATCTATCTCATCTTTACACGCAATATTAACATAGGGTATAGGAAGACTTTCTCTTTCACAAGCTGTAGCCAAATGTTGGCCATCAACAATGTAGTTTTTCATTTCTCCCTCAAGTACATCTGTTTTGCAGATTATTACAGGTCTGATGATACCCATAGTTCTTATACTCTTAACAAGTTTTTCAACATGTTCTGATCTGATTTCTCTATTCATAGGTAATATAGAGAACATTTTGTAATTAGTTGTTTTTTTAGTATTCATAATAAAATTCATTTTAAATAATTCATAACTCTTGCTTCTTTTGGATTACCATGAATCCAATTGTGACAACTCCTACATACAGGAATCCATGTGCTTTGTACTAAATAAAAAGCATCACGGTTACTACCTGCATAGGTATGGTGAATATCAGTAGCACTATGACTACATCCATCAACCTTAACCTTACATAGGGGATTATCAGTAAGATATCTTTCTCTTAACTTAAGGTACTCAGCATCTTTCTTCTTTCTTTTGGCAGAAACACGAGGGATAACAGACACGTTTGGTTTCTGTGGCTTGTTAGTACTGCTTTTGTGGCAACTCCAGCAATATTTACAATATCTATTACCCTCATGATTCTTCCATATAACAGTCATCTTTTGACAACCATCACATTCTTTTAGCTTTTGTTTCATTTTGGAACACCTTTATTGACATAGTGTCTAATTAAATCAAGCTTTTCATAAGTAGACCTGGGTCTTTTTAACCCAGGTATATCTTCTTTCCACCAATAATTTTCATTTCTAACAGTTCTCCAATCTTCTAAATCAAAATGTTTAGTAAGATCATTGAACTCTTGATCAATTTCTGATAATGGTGGTCTTTTATACACTTTTAAGTCTTGGTAAACTATTAGGATCTCTTTTTAAACTTAAAAAGTTTGAACTTAAGATTCCTTCTTCAATAAATATACGAATTATTTCATCTTTGTGAATATTTAAATCTTTAAAATTTAAAGTGTTTCTAACCTTCTCATCAGTTTCAGTATTACCAAGCATAAACTTGGCAAACTTTGTATCAGGAAACCATTTAGCAAAGATTTCATTAGTAATACTAATTACTTTTCTTTGTTTAGCTTCATTAAGCACACGTTGTGCTCTTCTGTTAACCTTACTGATTCTGATCTTCTTCTGCTTACTCATTTGCTCTACCTCATCTTTAGGTAAAGAACTGAGACCATACAATGCTCTCTTATACAGAAAGTTCTGATATTGAGAATATTGATCTGCCTCATATTTAGTATAAGTATTTTTCTTATACAACTGATACTCTTCTAATTTACCAGAGTATTCAAATTTTTGTTTTTTAGTCGAACTCATATACAACTTATTTTTAGTAAAATTCATAAATAGAAAAAGGGCCATCTCTGACCCTTAATCTTTAACCATTAAAATTTATTATCCTCCTATAGAGAAATCAGCATTAGGTTTTAATGCTTCATTGGATTTTTGACTTTCATATGCTGCACGTAGCTCATCAATATTGTCATGTTGAACAAAGCTTTCTACTTTTGTTCCTGTTGGATCCCAAGTTGTCTTACGATAAATTGGAGAACCTTCTACACTACATACAATTCCTGTATCTCCTGCTTTCTTTAAATCTCTTTCAGGATTTTTAGAATTAAATGGCTCTAAAGATTCTTTAATACAAATTTTACCTGCCACTTCTTGACCATCAAACCAAGCAAGATCACGTAAATCTTGTGTATCACCTTGCAATAATGCAGAAATAGTTCTATTTTTTAAGAAACCATTGTCATCTACAATTGCTTTAGTTTGTTCCAATCTTATGTAAGCATAATCTGGATTGTTTTCTGATACATTAACAATTGCTCCTGTTGTAGCATTTGCTGCTACTTTAACTTTTGAATTCATACTTTGAATTTTTAATAAATTAATAAATAAATAAATAATTGCGGACAATAGAATACTATACCTACATGTGTCCATTGTAGGTAAGTGAGCTTTAATAAAAAGCTATATTACATTAAGATTTAAGATTCTTAATATCTTGTGCTGAAGGAAATTGCTCTCCATCTTCATCAGGAAACCCTGAGAAATCTCTCAGTTCTTCATTATCTGATGGTTTAGTTTTTGTGTCTACTGCTGATCCACTAAACGGATTAATAACAGTATCACCATAGTCTGATGCTATAAAGTATTGAATGTCTTCATCAGTCATAGATAAGTACTCATCTATAGAGATGTATATTACTTTTCCATTAGGTAACTGATAATTCATATACTAATTACGCAATAAATCTTCAAAGGTTAACAAGTAAACAATAAAAATTTAGCATTATATAGCTAACAAGGGAAAAATATTTTCTGATTCCTCCCTTGTCATCTGCTACAAGCATATATTCGACTAAAATATAAAGTCTTTAGGCTAATACATCTTCAAACCCCATACTAGCTGTTGCATAGAGATCATCTCCATACTTAAACTCTATAGTATACGGGAAATAATGTGAATAACCTCTAAATGTTTGCACTTTACAAGTAACTTCATCATCTGAATTAAGAAGATTGTTCTCTTGAAGAATTTCATATATATCATCTGCACCTGTAAGACCTACCTTAAGCCTTTCCCATCTACATCTGACTACATCTCCTTCACGTAGTGCTTCTGGTAAACCATTACCAAGCATAATCTGAACAAACTGACTTGATGCTTCTGTATTTGATAGTAACAACTCTGTAAATAAATCTTGTATATCATTTGACTTTTTGGTAGTTTGCACTTCTTTACATACAGTCTCAATCATTTTACTGATGTCCTGTTCTGTAATGTTTACACTGATTTTCTTTATTTGCATTTTGATATAGTTTTTTACGTTTCTTTTTACTTTTTATCTTCTGTATCTTTTGATATTTAACAAGCATAGGATGCTTCTCTTGGTAATCAAAGTTCCAAAGAGAAACACCCAGCCTGTATCCACTTAAAAAATTCATTAGAACGGTAAATCTTCTAACTCAGGTTCTCTACCCTGAGATATATCTACTACATTTCTATACTCATATTGATTATTAAGATCTGTATTTGGATCTAAATGCGGAAACTCTTTAACTACCGCGTCAATACAAGTAGGTAGTATATCAGGTCTTAACATCTTTCTTGGACTATCTGCATCATAATCAGGATGCTGAACAACAGCATCTAATCCTTCTTGCTTTAGATAGCTACTAAGACTACTTGCAACTTTAGCTACAAATTTACCTAAGACAATATTTCTAAAGTCATCACCAATGTGTATACCTGGTACAACTTTTTTCATAATGACTCTTTTACCACCACTAGTAAGATCTATATCCCATTTTGCACCATCAAATTCTTGTGTGTAATCAATAAATTGCTTACCTAATAGATTCTGCATCCACTTCAATGGTTTATTACAATATTGTATAGGATAATAATGAAATCCTACCATTACTTCAGTCTGTTGCTTGTCAAGGTCTGCTTCATGCATAACCCATTTGTCAAAGTAACTACAAGTAAATCTAAGTAAGTTACCTTCTTTTTGAGCTACTAATTGAGCTCCTCTATTTTTCTTTTTATATGCCATTTCTAATCATAATTATGGAGGTGCATTACACACCTCCAAGTAAATAACTTGTGAGTACTGCTACTGCAGTAGACACTATTAATATAAGTATAGAGCTTTGAATAGTATATTCATATTTTAGTGTACGATACTTTTCTTTAGCACTTTCTAATCTATAAAAAGACATTTCTGACAACTCAGTGTCGTCTTTATGCTCTTCATAGTTATTAGTCATAAGTTTAACTATTTTTTCAGCTTGTTTCATCTTCTGATATGTCCCCATGTTCTATATCATTTTGACCATAAGCATCACAGCTTACGTGCCCAGTTCCACAACTGGACATAATTAATACTAATGCAATAACAGTAATAACTGGTATTACAATCTTCATAATATCTGATAACGTAATCATTTTTCTCATTTTTGTTTTTTAAGAGTTTATAAATCATTAGGATTAAATGCACCTACAGTGTGTGCTAGTGCAACACTGTGTAGCATTATTAATTCTTTCTCCAACCTCTTCAAGGTTAAAGTATTTAGTCGGCAATCATACTTGTTTTCAATTTCATTTTCAGAGATAGTTTCTCCTGTATAGAGAACATGCGCATCCTGAAAACTTTCTAAGGCAATCATAAATTCATTCATAAGTTTTAATTTAATAAGTCAATTTTAATAGTTTTAATGACAGTACCTTCATCTGCTCTTTTATGAGCTAGTTCTAAACATCCTGTAAATAATTCTTTTCCATCTTTAATGTAGATGTAACATTCATCTGTTGCTTGTAGCATACTAATTTAATTTTAAAAAGGTTGATATATTTTGATAACTCAATATAACTATAATTACTGCCCATAAGACAGCAATTACAGTCATTATTTTTGTGGCTGTTTTACCACATACTATTTCTTCTAGTCTACTCATGATCATAATATTCATCAATAAAATCTTTCATCTGTTCATACGTTTCCGCTTCTTCAAATGCTCTTGTAATATTACAATCTCTATCAGTAACTACAGGTTTGTTACCTGCAATAAGTGATTCATAATAAGATATAATCTTACCGACACTAGTTCTTGGAAGGATATCTCCATCCAAGAGGTTAGTGAATTTCTTCTGTGTCTTTTCTAATGCTTCTTCTTTAGTCATGCTTAGGTCTAAACGTTTCCATATCAATCCATTCTCTTTTACCATCTTCATAGATATGTTCCCATTCAGAACTAGGTCCGTGTGGTCCTTGTGTTCCTGGAACAAGTTCTCTAACATGATGTAATAAACCATCTTTAATAGTGATTAGTTTATCTCCTAAGACTGCATTATCATCAGCAAATTTCCAACTACAATTTCTATATACAGTCTCATCTGTTATTAGAGTGTAGTATGCTTTACCTTCTAGTACATTTGTCATAATAAATAATTTAAATATTGTTAATATAAACTTCAATTTCAAAAGCACAGAATGGAATCATCAAAGCATAGCTTCTCTGGACAACTCTTCTAGGTTCTTTATCACCATCAATTTTAGAACGTCTCATGTGAAACCATATACCCAAACCGAAAAAACCACCTTTAGAGATGGAAAAGACTCTGCTTTTTTTAGTTGTTTTAATTGTAAATAAATGCATTTTAAGTAGATTTAATAATTATTATTGTTAGGTGGACTAATTGCGGCCCCATAAAAACAGACAAAACCTATAATAGCACCAACAATAGATGCTAAAGGTTTATTCTGTGTAAAGCACACAAATGCAAAAGTAGATGCTATTATAGTAAATAGCATCATAATGTAAAAAAATGTTTTAGGTTTCATATTAAGTGGATTTAAAAAGTTTTT
>ENA-ORDA01002773-ORDA01002773.1-marine-metagenome-genome-assembly--contig:-NODE-2773-length-12923-cov-6.986299_pt1 | contig 12923 bp, 11 predicted proteins | sample MGYA00237778_ERZ508506 | MGnify/ENA primary metagenome ERZ508506 (study PRJEB26177, sample SAMN06267891) | marine metagenome | isolation source: Monterey Bay, California, USA | place: Pacific...
TTATATAATGGTGCCGGATCTTGGTTTACGCAAGGTTATATTCAAGATTTTAGAGTATCTTCTATTGCAAGATATACATCAAACTTTACACCACCTACAGCAGAATTAGAAGGGTAAACAAAAATGCCATTAACATTTCCCACAAGTCCCACAAATGGACAGACAACAACATTAAGTGGTACGACATACACTTACAATGCCACCAAAGGTGTTTGGGAGGCCACTGCATCTGGTGGTGGATTTGTTGCAGGATCTTTTTCTGAACATATCCTACCTTCTGCAAATGATACTTATGATATTGGTAGCGCCGAGAAAAAGATTAGAGACTTATATGTTTCTGATAATTCTCTGCATATCGGAGATCATACAATGAGTGCGGATTCGGAAGGTATCAATATTCCGGCGCTAAAACTCGGCACAGGTTCGAATAGAGTAAAGCTATCAACAAACGCACAAGGAAAACTGAGACAGATTCGAACTGTTGGCGGTGTCGCACAGGCAGAAGAAAGTATTTCAAGTGAGGCCTCTATCGTTGTTTCTGATACCGCACCGACAAGTCCTAGTGACGGCGATACTTGGTTTGATACTACGGACGCAACATTAAATGTATATTATAATGACGGATCATCGAGTCAATGGGTAGGGATAAATTAAATGACAGTAAATTTTCCAGATAGTCCTAGTGATGGAACAACACATGCAGAAGGCGTTAAGACTTGGACATACGATTCTGCCAAAACCAAATGGAAATTAAATTCGGCTGCGGCCGGCGGATTAAGTATTTTTGGAAATACTACATCTTCTGTTGCCGATACTGCTGCTTTAAATGCAAAAACTGGAATGGTTGTTGGCGATCAAATATATGTTGAAGATATTAATAAACTTTACAAATATTCTGGTTCTGCTTGGATATTAGTAGCAAGTCTTACAAACTCACCACCGCCAGCACTTGATAGTTTACCAGAAAATATATATTTAAGAGTTGATGGTGTTGCAAATTCTGTTACCTTGACTGAAACTGATCCTGAGGGTTATCCTTTAACTTGGTCCTATGCAGTTACGGCGGGTTCGGTGGGCAATATTTGTACAGTAAATTTAACTAATAATGTCCTGACCTTTACACCGTCAACCAACGCAACCCATGCTGGAAGTTTTGGAATTACTGTTTCTGTAACTGACCATATGAATACAACAGTTACGAAATCTTCTACAGTCATTTTAGATTTTACTTTAAAAATAAGAAACTTCGGTCATTATGATCTTAAAGATGCTTATGCTGATAACAATTATTATACAAAGTCTGTTGAATTTTGGAATGACATGCGGTCTTACAACGCTTTAACTTTTTCTCCAGACGGATTGAGAGCTTGGCAAATTAGCAAAAATCGCGATGAATTATTTGAATATGCGTTAAGTAGTGCATGGGACGTATCCACCATGAACATAGACTATACTAAACAAACAGTTCAACTGAGGGGATATATTGGCGAATTAATCAAGGATATGTCATTTAATAACGATGGCACAAAAATGTATTTTGCGTTCGGCGGGAACGAACCAGTATCATCACAGAACAAACTTATTCAAGTTGATTTAGGAACGGCATATGAACCAACTACTATAGATGGAAGTTCTATAGAATATTTGACTGCTGAACATCCCACAGCACCACATACCCATGTAGAGGGATTTTGTTTTTCGGCAAACGGAAGTTATCTTTATATTACTGAGGATGGAGTGGATGATATTTTTCAATTTACATTATCAACGCCATGGGATATTACCACCGCCTCATATACAGCAATTAAAGAAACCGTAGGAAATAATTTTGGACTACACATTAGTTCTGATGGTAGTAACATGTATCTTATGAGCACTAATGGGGGGAGTTCGACCATTACTTCATACATGAAACAATGTACCATGACAACACCATATGATATTACTACTTTGAATTATTCTAGTCCAACAAACACCTTGACCTACCGTTACCAGTATAGCAATGAAAATGCCTCTGCTAATACATGGAATGCTTCATATTTACCAAGTACTTATATAAACACACCAGAGCCAATAAATTTTGTACTTTCTCCGGATGGTACAAAATTTATTATGTTTGGCATTTTACAAAATAGTTCATATTATCAAACCTACAATACGCAAAGTATTACTTTGAGTACCCCTTGGGATATATCAGTATCATCACAATCTAGTTCCACTTTGAAAGAAAAAATTCTTTCACAGCTCCCGGGCGATGACAGAGAAGACAATTCTTTTGTACTGTCACCAGATGGTAATACATTCTATATTAAGGTGATAAGCCATCTCAAAACGCCGAACTATGTTTCTACTGGGTATAAACAATTTTCATTAGCCGAGACCGGAAAATTACAAAGTATTCAATTTCAGTCTGGTGATTATGGTTCATTAACGCCAGATTTTAGCCTATACCGAACTGACTATGGCGGTAGTACACCAATTGGACTTAGTTTTTCAGATGGAACAAGTATAGGCAACATGGGCCCGCGCGCCATGACATTTAATCATAATGGAACAAAATTGATAGTGTCGCCTCAAGCAATTACATCACCTGCCTACTTTGGAAATTCGCATATATTTCAGTGGGACGTTCCATCTGCGTATGATCTATCATCAATATCTTCATCCAACTTGACATCACCATATTATGCTGATCTTAATAGTCTTACAGGACAGTCAAACGTAAATTCCGCCCCGGCGATGAGCGATAGAATTGATAGCATGACTTTTAGTGGCGATGGATCAAAATTTTATTATATCACCAACGGTCGGGTATTACAATTTAGTTGTTCTACTAATGGTAGTGTATTTTCAATGACTCTTGATACCACTTCTTCTGGCGCAACTGGATACTTTCATATGTATCAGCAACAATGGAACTCCCCACACTACGGAGGGTTGTTTACCACGGTCCCGAATATTTGGAACCATTATATGAATCACCTTGGGCGAAATCAAGACCACTCGGCATTACAAGGTATAACTTGGCATCCAGATGGATACAAAGTTTATTTTGCTACTAATGTAGCAAATGCTTTTCCTTGCATTGTAGAGTTGACAGTAGCAACGCAGTGGAATTTATTTACAGTAGAACATCCACTAAAACAAAGATGGGCAGTTTTTGGCGGAAGATTTCCTGAGACAACAACTGGTATCGCAGATTTTGTAGGAGGCTTACAATGGAATTCCGATGGAACCATTTTATATACAACTATAAAAACTACATCCGAAGATCTGTCAGAAACAAGCCCCGAAAGTAATGTTTTAGAGTTTCCATATCTCAATGATGGTCAGTCATACAACGGTATTAGTGCAGAAACACCATATAATTTAAAATGGGCGTATGCCGACGATATATTTTATCATAACTTAGCCGAACCTACGGCATTTCAAATAAAACCAGATGGTACTAAGTTTTGGCTTTGCGATAATACCACAGATGATGTTATAGAATATAATATGTCAACACCACACCAATTGTCAAGTGCTACAATAGGCAACAGACTATTAAACGTAGAAGCAAACGCATCTGGTATGTATTTTGCACCAGATGGCTCACATTTAGTTACATGTGGATACAGTAGTGATAAAGTTAGAAAGTGGGATATGTCAACTGCTTGGGATATTTCAACAGCAACAGTAGATGCAACTCAAGAGATTGCGTTATCATCTGGTGGAACTACGGATGGAATGTTGTGGGTACAATATAATAATGATGGAACAAAAATATATGTATTTGAAGAAGAAATCACAATAGCAACAATGAGCGCAAAATTGATAGAATATCCACTATCAACAGCGTATAATTTGTCAACGGCAGGAACTCCTTATGTATGGGAGCCTCATTCTTCTGTAGTTCAACCAGATAGACCAACAAAAACATGGAGTGATGATGGTGTTGCGATTTGTACAGGTAGATTTGATGATTTTGGAACTACGTTAATACTTTCATCTTATAGCGATCCAATTTCTTATATATTCAAATTATCAACAGCTTGGGACTTATCAACTATAAATAATACACCCGATTCCACATGGATATCACCATATAAATCTAGTCGCGATAGAATGGTGGCGGCCGTGACAAGCCATCAAGAGCTCGTTTATTTAGATAAAAAACACATATTCAGAATATACAAATCATAAAAATACCCATATTAGGAATTTAAATGCCAGATAGTAATTTAAACAGTTCGATAAATTCAATAAAAAGTAATTTGTTGACCGACATCCCTACTGCCACAGTTACAGAATTGTTAAGTATTGCGAAATCTCTAAAAGGTTTGAACCTTTGGAATGATTCTGCAATAGAAACCGCTGTGAATGATAGAGCAATAACTTTACTATCGGGGGCAACATCAGAAGAAATAATTAAAATTTCTTCTGCAATAAAATCTATGAGAGGCCCAGATATCAGTTCGGATGTGGAAATTACATCTTTGAATACTGTCACCACTGATTTAATACCAGATACAGATGTTACCCACGATTTAGGTAGTTCTACAAATAGATTTAACGATTTGTATTTAGATGGAAATACAATCCATTTAGGCAACCAAACAATTTCCAAAACCGCAACCGGATTATCAATTGGTGAATTAAAAATCGGATCTGGTACAAATACAGTAAGCCTGACTCCTAGTTCTGATGGAGTCTTGCAAATGACAGGCACGGATTCTAGTGGAAATGCAGTCGCGCAAATTGAAAATGTACCATCTATTCAATCTGTAACAAATTTCAATGATTTGTTGAGTATCGCAAATCCTGCCACCGGCACACAAATGATGGTCACTTCTACCAATAGACTTTTTATCTATACTGGAACTGGTTGGTATAAAATTGCAGATATGGCAAATGAAAGTCCTACAGCAATTACAGGAATAAATTCGACATATGACTTGGCTTCAGATGGTACATCAACAACAATTACTGCCGCATCAAGTGATCCAGAAGGATTTCCTCTCACATGGTCTTATGCAATCACCGCCGGCGCTCTAAATGGTACGACTGTTTCTAATGTTGACAATGTATTCACCATCACACCGTCTACTGTAAATGAAACAACTTTCACAGTAACTTTTTCGGTGACAGATGGAGTAGGTACTGCAACATTTTCTTCTGATTTCACTCTGTCTTTATATGCAGAGGCTGGTGGTAGATTGTTTACTTCGAGCACAACTTGGACAGCACCAGCAGATGTTACTCTAGTACATGCAGTTTGTGTTGGTGCGGGCGCGGAGAATGGAAGTCAAGCTAGTGGCGGCGGTGGTCTTGGGTGGAAAAATGACATTGTAGTAGTGCCTGGCCAATCATATACGGTGGTAGTCGGTCAGGGTGGTGGAAATAAAAATAATCAACATAGTTATTTTATAAGTTCGTCAACTGTTATGGGACGTGGCGGTAATGGATATTCTGGCGGCACATGGGTTGGCGATGGTGGTGGTAATGGCGGCGACGGCGAAGGCTCTGGCACATATCAAGAGTGCGGCGGAGGCGGTGCTGGTGGTTATACTGGTAACGGCGGCGATGGTAAGGCCGGTACAACTGGTCAAGCGGGGAATGGTCAAGGTGGTGGCGGTGGCGGATCAATGGCTAACTCAGGTGGATACACTTGCGGCGGCGGTGGGGTCGGCGTTTATGGACAAGGCGCAAATGGAGTCGGCGGCCTAGCAGGGATACATCCAAATCAACATCCAACGACGACATCTGCTGGTACTGGCGGTTCTGGTGGTGAAAATGCACTAAGTACTTATGGTCATGCAGATGCCGGTGATTACGGCGGCGGTGGTGGCGGCGGAGGATCTGGAGCTGGTGGTGGCGATTCAGGAACTGGAGCCGTTAGAATTATCTGGGGCGGTGGTTCTGGTGTCCGAGCATTTCCATCAACAAATACGAGTCTCGCATACTCAAATACTGGCACTGGCGAATAGTATAAATAGTCCTAAAAGGTTTCCTCTATGATTTTGTCTGTATTGTTACTTTTAGTTGCAATAGTGATATCTGTTGTCGCAGCATACTATTCAATTATCGGTCTTATTACCATATTTTCTGCCGCAGTAATTCCGATTATTATTATGGCTTCTAGTTTAGAGGTCGCAAAGGTAATGACTGCCGCATGGTTATCACACAACTGGAAAAAAGTCAACTTCTTTCTAAAATATTATCTTGCATTTGCAGTCGTGGTTTTAATGTTAATCACGAGTCTGGGTATTTTTGGATTCCTATCCAAGGCTCATATCGTCCAGACAAGCGCAGGGATAGAAACCACTGAACAGATTATTCGTATACAAAGTGACATAGAAAGACAAGAAAATATTATATCTCGCGCTGAGGTCAAGATAGATGATGCAGAATCTAGTAGCGGAAATAATAATACTGATATACAAACACAAATCGAAAATGAGCAGAATAGAATTGATAGTGCATATTCAAGAATTCAGCCTGCGATAGACGAACAAAACGAAATCATTGAAAATGCTAGATTGGACGATAAAAATAGAATTGCGCCCTATGAAACTCAACTCAATGACTTAAAAGAAAAACAACTAAGAATAAACGAACAAATTGAGAAATACGAAGAAACATTATTAAATACAAAAATAGACTTGACAATTCTTGATGAAACGTATATAATAATATCAGAAATAGAATCAAAGATTGCAAAGATCTCTGGTCAAGTTGCTAGTAATGAATCTGAACAAATAAAACTTGTTCAGAAAGAGATTGGTGCAAATGTCGATGGCAAGTTAGGAAAGAAAACCAAGGCAGCGGTTGGCGCATGGGTAGAAAGTCAAAGAGAAAGAATTGACACCCTTAACCAACAAATGACAGGATTGCGTCAACAAGCGCAAAATAGAGTGGATGACGAAAAGGCTAGAATTACTAATATTATTGCAAATTTGACAGGTCCACAAACTCTTGCGATTAAGAATGAGTCAACAGAACTGTTGAGTCGAATAGATGAGTTAAGGAAACAAGAATCGCCCATAGTGACTACAGCAAGAGAAGAAATTGCTAGAATTAGAAAGGGCGCAGAAGATCAAATAATCGCAAGTCAATCCCTGATACAAAGACTCAGAGATAAAATAACGGTTGGAAATTCTACTGAAAGTGATGAAATTATAGACGCACAGAATGTCAGAATTATAACCGCAAATAGAACTATAGAAGAACTACTCGATGAAAAATATACACTAGAAACCGAAACTCGACTCTTGGAAGCAGAAATTGGCCCAATTAAATATGTCGCAGAAATGTTTTATAGTGATGAAATTGATAAAGGAATTATAGATGACGCAGTTAGATTTATTATTTTGTGTATTATTTTTGTATTTGATCCACTCGCTGTCCTTCTCGTAATCGCAGCATCATCAAGTATAATGCAAATAAGACAAAAGAAACAAGGGACAAATCTCACATATCTTTCAGAAAAGGATTTTAAGAAAGAAGATGTCGGGCCCCCGCCAAAAGTAAAAAAAAAGTTTAGTTTCAACGATAGTGTTGAAAACTGGGCAAACGAAAGAATTAAAGACCACTAAAAAGGAATATTGAATTGACTATGGTAAAATTGAAAAGCTACACACAACCAACAATCGAAATGATTCTAGATGGTGTAGAAGATATGGAAGACTTAATCGCATATTGTGCAAAGGTATCGAATCCAACCGCACAAATTAATAAGAATACCAGTGAAAAACTGATTAAATATCTAATCAAACACAAACACTGGTCTCCCCTAGAAATGGTAGACGCCACTATTGAAATAGAAACGACAAGAGATATTGCACATCAGATTGTAAGACACCGTTCTTTTTCTTTTCAAGAGTTTTCCCAGAGATATGCAGATCCGAATGATATGGGAGATTTATTCGTCATGTCAGATGCAAGACTACAGGACACGAAAAACCGACAAAATAGTATTGAGATTGACGACCCAGAATTACAAATGGCGTGGTATAAAGAACAAGAGAAAGTTACAGAGGCTGCGGATATGGCATATAGTTGGGCAATCAAACACGGTATTGCGAAAGAGCAGGCTCGAAAAGTACTGCCCGAGGGTCTGACAAAAACCAGACTATATATGAAAGGTAGTCTGAGAAGTTGGATTCATTATATCGAATTACGATCTGCAAATGGCACACAGAAAGAGCATATGGATGTCGCAATCGAATGTGCAAAAGAGATTGCCAGAATTTTTCCACTTATGAATGATTTATAATCATAAATAGTAACGTGAATTGATCATTAAATTTCTTTATGTTTTTTATAATAGTATTTAAACAGGAGAATTTTAATGATTGATCCGTTGACAGCTATAGCAGCTGCATCTGCCGCATACAAAGGATTGACCAAAGTTGTTCAGGCCGGGCAAGAGCTGGAGAATTGCACAAATCAATTGGGTAAATGGTTCGGCGCCCTAAATGATATCAATCGCGCAGAAGAACAAAGAAAACGTCCACCACTTCATGCAAAACTTATGGGATCTGGTTCGATAGAGGAAGAGGCGTTCGCCATTCTGACTCACAAGAAAAAAATGGCCGAACAGGAAAAAGAGATCAAATTCATGTTGAATATGAGATTTGGTCCATCTACATGGGATGAAATGCTCGAACTTCGTCGTAATATCAAAAAAGAACGCGAAGAAACCATTTACGCCGCAGAAGAATTTAAAAATGCAATATTAGATGGTGCAATTATGGTTGCACTATCATTCGGTATTTTGGGTGCGATTTTCACTATGGTATATTTTATAGGTGTCGTACAGACGCCGCCGTGGTGGTAATATGGTTCAAGTTTTTATGTTAATTGTAATCATCGGTATCGGCGCAGAAAGAAAAGAAGTCGAAGAAAAGATGTATTTTCGTTCTATAGAATTATGTAATGAAGTTGCCAGTCATGTTGCTAAAAGATGGGGATATTGGCAACCAGCTGATCAGGCAACTTCATATTGCGTACCACATGCAGTAAAAGAAGGTACTCTTATCTATTAGCAAGTGGATTGTCAAGGGCTTTAGTGAGTTTGTTTGTCAACCTATCTTCCATTACAGACAATTCGCGCTTGACATATCCTTCTAAACCTGATACCTTATCAACAAACCGATTGTTTGCATCATCTATCATGGCACGAACATCTCTTTTGAGTCTGTCTTGTTCACTCTCGCCTTCATCTAATAATGCTCTCACTTCTACTGTCAATGAATCGGCAAGAGCCCTCATTTCATCCTCTACCTTTACAACTTCATCTTCGATACGATCAAGGTGTTTTTCCATACGCACCATTTCGTCTTTCAAATCGTGTTTCGCATCTCTGAGATAATCAGTATTTTCAGTGATACGATCACGAACACCAGCAAACTCGCCTTTAAATAATTCTAATTCTTCTGATACGAAATCCATATGCCTCTCAACAGTCACTTGATGCTCTTGCTGTATTGCAATTTGTTTATCAAATCCTGATAAATCTGGCGCAACATAACTTTGTATTTGCTCTTTCATATCTTGGTAATCTTTGTAAAATTCAAAACCGCCCCACAGACCACCGCCAAGTGTTCCTAAAAGTGGTATAATCAATAATAATTTACTACCGGAGGCCTTGATGCCTCCATATTCTAATTCTGCCATCTATCCATTCCTTAAAACTGAAATTCTTTTCCAACTACAATTCCAAAATTATCGCCTTCTATTCCGGGCGCAATAAAGTAGTCATTATATTTCAGTCTCAGAAACGGTATTATGGGTTTGGAATATCCCGAAACCAATCCACCTTCTAATTTCAAATCGCCTTTCAAGTCAATATCGCGTGATGTATAAAGACTTATATTTTTCTCACTGTTGTAAAATGTTCCTATTGTGTATTCGTTGTATTTATATTTAACGGTTGGGTGTATTCCGTTATATTCGTTCGACATTCCCATATGTATTGTGAATGCCAACCCAAAAACTATATTTTCCAATTATTTTTTACCTTAAATTTGGGTACTGTAGATCTTCCATCACGCCAAATGTCGGGTCGTTTACAAACCATCTTGCAAATTCGTGATCGACTGTAGGTTTTGGCGGATAGAAATAGATATCTGGTACATCTTTTTCTCCATAATCAAAATCTGGAACAAATGCAATCAATGCAACCAACTTGGCCTGCAATATCATCTGTTCTTCAATCGTATCTGCGTCATTGACTTGTTTTGTCATTTCTGCTATTTTGTCTGCAATAAGTTGTTTTATTTTTTCTTTGCGACTTTCTTTTTTCTCTTGAATTTCTGTTTCGGTTGGCTCCTTTTTTTCCACAATTACAGGTTGGGGCTTTTCTTCTTTCTTAGGTTCATCTTCCACTTGCTTGTCGTCCACCGATTCATCATTGGTATCGTCCTCAGTCGTTTCCTCAGATTCTTCTTTTTCGGGATCTTCTTCTTTCTCCTTAACTGGTTCAGTAGTTGGTTCAGATTCAGTGGTTTCGTCGGGTTTTGGTTCTTCATCATTTATAGCTTCCTCTAATTCTGCAATTTCAATTTCGATAGATTGGGTAGTTATTTCTTCTACTGGTTCTATTTCTGTTACAATTTCAACCTGTGGCGTTTCAATAGGTTCTGGAATTACAACCTCTGGTATGACTGAAATTTCTGGTATTACTTCAATTATAGGTTGTGCAATAATTTCTTCAACTACTTCTGGTTGGTAATTGGGGCATGCTATATCATACTGAGAATCCAATTCGCATTGTTGGTTGAAATATGCAACCTGATACATGGGACATTGTTGATCGTATAGACTGTCGATTGTGCATTGTTGATCTAGGAATGCTGCTGCATATCCAGTACAACCACTATCATATAATGGGCTTGCATCGCACGCCTTGTTATATAGATATTCTGTATACGCCTCTGCATAACCTTCACATGTAGGGTGATATAGTTTATCCAGTTCGCATGGATTTGTGGTATAGGTAAACCACATTTCTCCGTCTTTGACAACAGGCCCATAAAAACCCTCCCATTGTCCATTGTCTTGTCCAGTGGTAACAAAACTTACATTTCCTAATTGACTAGGAGTATAAATTGTACCCGCCCCTGTCTGGTGATTGAAAAATTCTATAAAATCTTCTGTGACTTGCCAAACGGTAGTACACCCCTCACCACACGATTCTACGACTTCACTATCACTATGAGAATTTTCTTGGGCCCAATGATACCATGTGTCATAATCATAGGTTTTTGTTTCTACTACATTTCCATTGGCATCGGTGACAGTAACTACAATATTGAGAGTATCGAATTGATCTGCGTACTCTCCGGTTGGTTTAAAATTTTCATCTAATCTATTGGAAATGCTCTGATCGCAATAAATTGTACCATCTTCTGTAGTGACATTGAAACAACCATTTATCCATTTCCATTTGTAGTGTAATTTATCTATACTAATTCCGGTATGTGATAGTGCTTGATTGATTGCCATAGAGATAGCAAACTGATCAGAACATGCACCAAATTGAACTGCTGTAGAACCATCCCAAGCACTAGTGCTACCGTCTAATATGTTTGCGTGAGTTGTGCCACCAACACAAGGGCCATTAGTAATTATACCTTGTGTCAAGTCTGCTGTTTCTGGGCTTGTGGTTACTGTGTTTGTTTCTTGTGCGTTAGTTGGCGGCGACAAGAGCAAGAAGGAACAAGAGAGCGCCACCAATGACATTCTTGTTAGTATCCCACTGACGTTTTTGAACATCTTGTTTTGTCTCCGGTTCGAATTTTATTGGTATTTTCTTTTTACCTGTCCAAGTTTTCCAGCCTTCTTTAGCATCATCACCAATTTTTCCTTCATATGGACAAGGAGTCCCTGCCATTTCCATTGCGTCATAAACCCTGCGATCTTGACACAATACTGATACCGCCGCAACTTTCATGCCCATGTCATATAATGTTTTGGATATTTTAAGTCTTTCACAATTTTGATCTGTAACACTTTCGCCCTGAGAAATACCTAGAATTTGTGTTTGGATTGCTCCACTAATTCCTACAGTACACAAATCCTGAGAGGAACCACCGGCTGTTGGCGAGATTGCAGATGGTGGAGGAGAAATCACTATGGTTCTTCCTTCCGAATCTACTTTACTTTTGCTGTCTGTTACAGTTTCGATTTTAGTTTGAGATAATGCAGGCACTACCGAAAGTAATACCAATAAACTCGCAATTAAAAACTTTTTATATAACATTATAATTTCCCATTTACCAACTACTATTTACTTTATGAATTTTTATTTCCGGTGCAAGAGCTATAACAATATGGTTAATCAAAGTTACATAACTTGTGTCGATATAACTTTGACCGCCCATTCCCCCCAGCGGGGGGTTGTAATGGCCGTGAAATCCACCAAAATATCCACCGCCGCCGCCGCCACCGTACATGCCAGCGTTGCCACCGCCGAAAGTCGGACTATTCGCACCTACCGTATTATTGTTGCTGGCGGCCGGGTTATTGTTAAGAGAAAATTGATCCCTTATAGAATAGACATTTGGAGCATAATTGGCCTGCCCGAGGCCTATTTCTGACCAAGATGCCCCATTTCCCGATCCAGTGCTGGGTGGGCCCACATCTTGCCAAGGTCGAGAATTAACGTCTATAGTACTATGAAACCCAGAAAAATGGGAAAATAATTGAATAGTAGTCATATTACTACTGGGAAGAAATGCATCTTTGCCTTGTACATTGTTATTGAGATTCCCGTCCGAAGACCCCCCGCCGCCGCCGGCAGCGACAATTAACGGAATTGCAGTGCCACTAGTACCATCAGAATTGCTCCAAACCCAGATTGCAGAAGCTCCACCGCCGCTGCCATTGCCAGGCAAGGTTGCTCTAGCGCCGCCGGTTTGGCCGACACTGAAATTAAT
>ENA-ORDA01002774-ORDA01002774.1-marine-metagenome-genome-assembly--contig:-NODE-2774-length-12921-cov-3.625818_pt1 | contig 12921 bp, 5 predicted proteins | sample MGYA00237778_ERZ508506 | MGnify/ENA primary metagenome ERZ508506 (study PRJEB26177, sample SAMN06267891) | marine metagenome | isolation source: Monterey Bay, California, USA | place: Pacific...
CAAATGGGCTGATATCTCCACCCAGGGAGAGGATTTCACGAACTAAAGATGAGGAGATATTTGCAAATTCTTCAGAATTCCATTTGCTTATTTTGTTCAAAGATGAACTTAACTCAGTCCATTTATCTGCAACTAGCCACTCAGTTACTTGATCGAAGTTAAGACTCATTGAGTCACTAGCTGCTGCATATTTTGCGGCAGACCAATCTTCTCTAAAAGCGGTACTGAAAACAGCCCACATTAGATAATTATTGTAAGTTGACATATCCACATTGTTGGGAATATCGTTGTTTTCTTCAGAAGGGAATGCCAAATAGTCCCAATCCTCAAACGTAACATTTTCATCGGATTGATTTAAGGCCTCAACTAGGGTTAACTTGGCGTTTACAGGACCTTCTTCGTGACTTTCAGAACCAGAAATTGCAGCAATTTGACCTGCTAAAAAGTTGGCCATTGCGAATGACAAAAACCATCCACCCATTGCTGTGCCGGTAATACTTTTTGGGGCTAATTTAGTCACCATCGAAAGACCAATGGGGCTTACAAATAACTCACCGGTAGTATGAAGCATATAAAGGAATACAAGAGTTAATAGAGGCACTGCATAAGTGCTTTCATCTAAGAATTGGTAACCGATAACCGTTACCAAGAAACCTGCACCTAATTGAAGTAGACCAAGAGAGAATTTCATTGGTATGGAAGGGTTCTTTCCAATACTATTTAGTTTCATCCACATCCAAGTAAATAATGAACCAAACGTCACTATGAAGAATGGGTTGAAGAATTGCGTCATTGAGGCCGGCATAATCCAACCGAAAATTTCACGACTAACATTTCGATCGGCAAAAAGCGTTAAAGAGGTTCCGGCTTGTTCAAAGAACGACCAAAAGACGACATTTACTATCATCATAATGACAAGCGCAATCATGCGGTCTCTCCAAATAGGTCCTTCCTTGATACCGGCAGCGATCAACTGAAATGCAACGAACAGGAAGATAGCGATAAGTAAATACTGGAGAATCTCATTTTTTGAAATCAATATGTAACTCATTGGGATGAGTAGAAGGGAAATTATGGTAATGGTTTTCCAACGCTCAATTCCCAACCACTTTTCACGACCAGCTTTTGTTATTGCAATGTTTGGCACATGGTTATATTTCTCGCGACCGCTCCAGAAGATGAACAGTCCGAGTAGCATACCTAACCCTGCGAGGGCGAAACCGTACTCAAATCCATACGTTTCACCTACAAAAGCGACCACTGTCGTTGCCAAAAGGGCTCCGACGTTGATGCCGATGTAGAAGATAGTGAAACCGGAATCACGGCGAGTATCACCGTCGTCATAGAGTTTACCTACAATGGTTGAAATGTTCGCTTTAAAGTAGCCATTACCTACAATCAAACCACCCATTCCAATGAGCATCAAAGTTTCTCGTAGACCAGCGTCTAAGCCAAACATATCTGTACCTGCAACCATTAGGAATTCGCCAATAGCCATTAGAACTGCACCTAGTATAATAGCATAACGATAGCCTAGGTAAGAATCGGCCATGCGACCGCCCAATACTGGAGCCGCATAAACTAAAGCGGTGTATGCACCATAGATTAGCGAGGCCTCAGCATCGCCTTTAAGAAGAGATTTTACTAAGAATAGGGTCAACAAGGTTCGCATTCCGTAGTAACAAAATCTTTCCCACATTTCAGACATAAATAGCGTCCACAGCGCTGGTGGATGCTTCATAGATTGATCACTCATGTTTCAGGTGTTTTTAGTGTTCAACAAGTATACATTTTATTTCTAAGAGCGGCTAGGGGCCAATTCTTATAAATTCTCAGCAATGAATTCCGTCATCATGCGGTACAAATGCATCGTCGTATTGCCGCCATAAATGCCGTGGTTTTTATCCGGGTAGGCGAACCAGTCGAAATCTTTATCTGCTTGAATTAGAGCCTCTACCATACGCATAGAGTTTTGTACGTGCACGTTATCATCGCCTGTTCCGTGGATGAGAAGGTATTTTCCTTTCAATCCATCTACATGGGAGAGCGGGCTATCCGCATCATAGCCTTCGCTATTTTCAGATGGAAGGCCCATGTATCTTTCCGTATAAATATTGTCATAAAAACGCCAATTCGTAACTGGAGCAACGGCCACCGCCATTTTGAACACCTCTGGACTCTGAAACAAACAGTTCGAAGCCATATATCCGCCATAGCTCCATCCAAATACCCCAATACGGTCTCCATTGATGTACGGGCGCTGAGCCAATTCTAGTGCAGCTTCCGTTTGATCGCGGGTTTCAAGTTTCCCCATCTTTCCGTAGGTACTCTTCTTAAATTCCTCGCTGCGTCCATCGGTACCGTGGTTGTCGACACTGGCAACGATGATGTCTAGCTCATTTGCCAACATTTGGAACCACATGCCGCGGAACGCATCGTAGCTGTTGGTCACGGTTTGGTTACCCGGACCGCCATATACGAACATAAATAGGGGGTAGGTTTTTGTTTCATCAAAATCCACCGGTTTGATCATCCAAGCGTTGAGATCACCACCTGTTGTTGTGCTCAAGGTGAAGAACTCCTTCGGGCTGTAGGTGTAGGTTTCAAGTGCTTTTACAGCGCGTTCATTCGTCTTGATTGATCGTAGAACAGCACCTTTACGAGATTCACGCAAGCTCACCTGCGTAGGAATACCTTCAGCACTGTAGGTATTGATAAAGTGCTTGAAATCTGGAGTGAATGTTGCGTTATGCGTTCCTTGCTCCTCAGCCAGATTGGCTTTGCTTGAACCGTTTATTTTAATACTATAGATGTTGCGCTCAATGGCAGAACGCTCGGTGCTCTGGTAGTACAAGCGCTTGCTCCCGTCCATGCCGTACAGGCGTGTAACATTATATTCGCCTTTGGTGATTTGACGCTTAATCTTACCATTGGAAGCGACGTGGTACAGGTGGTTCCAACCGTCGCGATCACTCAAGAGTACAAAGGACCCGTCTTCTAGGAAGTGCAATTCATCGTTGATTTCCAGGTACTTTTCGTCTGTTTCGTGGTAGATGTTTTGGGCCACGCCAGATGTCGCGTTGATGGCATAAAGGTTGAATTCGTTTTGCAACCTGTTCAAGGTGCTCACCACCCAAGTATTCTCATTTAACCACTGTGCACGTGGTAGGTATTCGTAATCAACATCGCTCAAGGTATTGATGACTTTACCGGAATTCAGGTCCCAAATGTGTGCGGTAACCACACTATTATCTTCACCTGCCTTCGGATATTTGAAGGTATATGGGTTTGGATACAATTCCTTACCATAAATGTCCATGTTGAACTTGCGAACGTTGCTCTCGTCGAATTTAAGGTAGGCCAATTTTTCTGAGTTTGGCGACCACCAGAAGGCCTTGACAATGGAAAATTCTTCTTCGTACACCCAGTCGGTTGCCCCGTTAATGATGTGGTTAAAGGACCCGTCTGAAGTGATTTTAACGTGTGCATCTTCACTAATGTCGTAGATGTACAGGTTGTTGTCGTAGACATAGGCTACATAATTCCCATCCGGCGAAAAGGTGGCATTGCTTATTTTCTGCGGACGTATTTTTGTTGCCTGCTGGCTTTGAAGGTTCACTACCCAAACCACACTTTTCGAGCTGCGGCGGTAGATTTGGTCAGTCTCAGTTTCAAGAAGTGCCCACTGCTCATTTGTGCTGAGGTCGTAAGAGTTGAATGCAGGTATTGAAGCTTCTTCACTGATAAGGGCATTGACATCGAGCAGAAGCGCTACTTTTTCACCGCTGAGGTAGTTGTATTTCTCAATGGTGCCTTTACCTTGGGCTGTGTAATGCTCACTGTCGCTCATGCTGCGCAGACCACTGATGCCCCCTGCATAAAATGCATAGCGCTGCCAAAGGGTAGAAAGATCGATACTTTGTTGGGCAATGCTTCCAAAGGATACGAGCATTGCGGTTAGGAGAATGATTGTTTTCTTCATGGGATAGTTATGAGTCCCGCTAAGATAATATTCAAGTAGTAAAGATGCGACAGGAATTACGACTGCTGCGGGTATTATTCGCTGTCCTCAGCTAATCGGACCGCAAGTCCATCCAATGCAGGTGTCATGAAGATTTGACATCCCAAACGGCTGTTGTCCTCCACGAAAAAGGCTTGGTCCAGCATATCCTCCTCATCCTCAGAAGGGGCGTTGAGTTCATGATCGCTTTCAACGTAGCAATGACAGGAGGCACACATGGCCATGCCGCCGCAAGTCCCTTTAACCGGTAATTCATAGGCCTTACACACTTCCATGAGGTTCATGTTCATGTCGGTCGGGGCAGCTACATCGTGCTGCAGGCCCTCGCGATCAATAATGTGTACAGTGATATCTGACATACGCTATTCTAGGCTACCTACTCCGCCCATAACAGTGGTGTACTTGAAGGAAAGTTTCTTATCTGGGTATGCACGTTTGAATGCACTTTGTACCATGATCGTCGCCTCGTGGAATCCACAAAGAATAAGTTTTAGTTTGCCCGGATAGGTGTTTACATCACCGATGGCATAAATGCCCTCAATGTTTGTACGGTAATCTGTGGCGTTATCTACGACGATGGCGTTTTTCTCGATCTCCAGGCCCCAATCCCCGATAGGCCCCAACGTAGGAGTCAGTCCAAAGAGCGGGAGCCAGTGGTCGCAATCTATTGAGAGATCATCCGCCCCCTTTTGTTTAACAGTAACTCGATTTAACTCCGATTCGCCATGAACATCGATTACTTCTGCATTAGTAATGAGTTTAACTTTCCCTTGTTGGGCTAATTCATGCACCTTGTCCACAGTATCGAGATGTCCTCGGAACGAGGTGCGGCGGTGGATTAAACTTACTTCACTGGCTACATCTGCTAAAAATACCGTCCAATCCAAAGCACTGTCGCCACCTCCAGAAATAACCACCCGCTTACCACGGTATTTTTCTGGATCACGAACGATGTAATCCACACCGTTTTCTTCAAATTCGGGTAAGCGTACAATGGGTGGTTTACGTGGGGTAAATACACCCAAGCCACCAGCAATAGCCACACTGGGTGCCTTATGCCTGGTGCCCTTATTAGTGGTGACTATAAAGCTGCGGTCTTCCGTTTCTTCAATACTTACAGCGCTTTCACCCAAGGTAAATCCCGGGTTAAAGGGCTTGATTTGCTCCAATAGATTATCCACTAATTCTCCGGCCATAACTATTGGGTACCCCGGTATATCGTAGATAGGCTTTTTAGGATAAATCTCTGTTAACTGACCTCCGGGTTGCGGAAGTGAATCGATTAAATGGCACTTCATCTTCAGCAGTCCTGCCTCGAATACAGTGAACAAACCTGTGGGTCCAGCCCCTATGATAAGAAGATCGGTTTCGATCATGTTTATGCTCTTTTACGATTGCAAAGTTACTAGGTAAAATTGGCATTAAATAAAACCTAAGTGCAATGTTCTCAACGGGAGTTAGAACAAAGAAATAATCGGTTTATAACTGACCTGATTCGGTGGCTCGTTTATTGGATAGAATTCACGGTTTTTGAGTATTTTCGCTCTGCTAAAAAAATAACAATGCAGTTACGTATTTTCGCCGCTCTACTGTTGAGTTTTGGATTACAGGGACAAGGAATAGTTACAATACCTACCAATGGTACAACGGATACGGCCACTAGTTGCTCGGGAATTTTCGTTGACGGTGGTGGGCTCAATGGTAATTATGGCAATTACAATAATGGGTATTTAATCATAGACCCTCCAGGTACGTCACCTGTATCCCTGACTTTTTCTTCCTTCTCTACTGCGAGCAGTTCAGATTACATTTACGTTTGGGATGGCATAGGAACGAGCGGAACTTTCATTGGATATTATTACGGCAGCTCTTTACCCAACGGAGGAAGTGCAATCACTTCAACATCAGGCGCAATCACCGTTCGCTTCTATTCGAACTACGCCAGCACCTCTAGCGGTTTTGTATGTTCATGGGCTACAACCGGAACCACTGCGCCAACGGCAAACTTCACCACAACCTCTACCAGTATTAGTTACAACACGCCACTTCAGTTTGTGAATACAAGTCAGAACGCGGGTAGCTATGTTTGGGATTTCGGTGACGGCACAACCAGCACCGATCAATATCCAATACACAGTTTCACAAGTTCGGGTACGAAAATAGTTACACTAATAGCGACCAACTGTTACAGTAGTGATACCACAAGTATGAACATCACTGTGGGCAATGCACCCAACGGATCCCTTTCAAATGATTCTTTAGTTATTGACATTCCATGTGGAACTACCGCCTCACAATCCTTAACCTTATCTAATGCTACAAGTGCTGGGAATCTTACGCTGAGTACTGAGCTTATTGATACCAATTATATTTTCAAAGCAGATTTTGAGGACGGTACTTTAGAAACCTTTTCCTCCACCAGTACCCTCGTTACTTTAACGAATACAAGTACAGTAACGAATACGGGTTCTGGAGCACTGATGATGAGTGGGTATTACAACAATAGTCAAACCGTTAACGCGACTTTTCCAAACGCCCAGCCATCCCGAGCATCGTATGCGACAAAGGTAAATTCCGGACAGGGTGGAAGCGGCTACACTTGGTTTTCTGGAGATCAGAATGCGAGTCTGGGGTATTCACCTTTCGGATATTCGTATTGGTACACTAATGGTCTCCGTCTCGTTTATAGAAGCTCGAATGGCTACACCACAACGCATTATGAATACACAACATCCAATGAATTCGTAAACATTGAATACGACAACATTGATTGGACTACTAAGACTTTTGATATCATTATTGATGGGGTTACCATAGCAACAGGTGCTCAATTTTATTACAACCTCAATAGCGGTGTTAATGGAATTCACGGTTACCAATATTCTTCTTCATACGTACATTATTTAGACGACATTGAAGTACAGGGGGGGAATGCAGTAAATGTTGCGCAAAACCCCACTTCAGCAACTGTTGCGGGTGGAAATAATGTCGTTATGAATTTCACGGTAGATGCCACTGGTTTATTCGTGGGATCGTACTTTCTTGAATTGGCCTTAACATCAAACGACACTGTGCTCAATGGCATGAAAATACCGGTAATAGTAAACGTTACTGGGGAGGGAGTTTGGGCATCCAACTATTCTTCCTGTCTTTCCATTTCAGGTTATTCAGGTGCCATAACCAATGATACCTTGAAGCTATGGAACACGGGTTGTGATACCTTAAGAGTCACTGGGGTTTCTGGTTCTTCAACCAGAGTAACCGTTGGAAATGCAGCTTTTAATATTGCCCCGGAGGATACTGTTTATGTGCCGTACGCTTGGTCTGCAGGATCCGCGGGAACGTACAATGACAGTATCGTGTTCCAGGAGCAAGATTCAACCTATACACATTGTATCGCTGCAACTGTGCAGGATGCAGCCTCAATTGGTCTTGACAGTACGACGTTTAATATTTCTTATACTGGCTGTCCGGATTCGTTGTTGATTCCGTTTTGGTTGTACAACGACGGCCAGCAAACGTTGAATTGGGGAACGTCACCGGTAGGGATGAGTATTACAGAAGACTTCGAGGCGGGCACGATGAATACTTCTCTATGGAGTTACTTCGGTTCAGGTGCAAACATTCAGTCTTCAACCTACGGATGTGGATCTATAAGTGGAAGTTACAGCTTGCATTTTTACGGTGGTATACGCTATGCAGCAACTGTGCCATTGAATTTATTGAATGGAGGTACAGTATCCTTTGAAATGGATCAAGGAAATTGCGATAATGCCGAAAGTTCCGAAGGAATATATCTTCAATACAGCACTAACGGTTCAATATGGTACAACATTCAGTACTTCTACACCTACAGTTCAATGACTGCCAGCGCAACCATTCCTGCTGCTGCAATGACAAATTCTACTCAGTTAAGGTTGTATCAACAATCATACAGCGGTTCTTCATATGATGCGTGGATTGTGGACGATTTCGAAGTTGATGCCGGATTAGGAACGAACCTCTCCTTTAGTCCGGATACAGGTAATACATCGGTGAGCGATTCAGAATTGGTCAATCTTATCATCTATACGGATTCGTTACAAGAAGGTCTCCACACTTTCCAGGGATACATTAACAGTAACGATCCTGTGGATTCAACAATCTACCTCACTGTGAACCTCACATTGGACGGTGAGAGTGAAACCTATGTTGACCGCGGCTCTTGCTTTGATCTGGATACGATCGTTAAAAACAGTAGCATTGTGGATAGTATTTTAGTTGAGAATTTAGGTTGTGACAGCCTATACTTCAATGCGCTAAGTACATCAAATTCTATCCTTACCGCGACAAATACTACCTCGCAAATGTACGTCGGTGATAGCGCTTGGGTAGTAGTTACTATTAGTCCTATTGCAACTGGAGCGATTAATGATACGGTATACATTTCGACCTCAGATACCGTATGGCCTGTCTGTTATACAGGATATGTTGCTGAAGCACCCGCCGCATGGGTCAATACTGCGCCGCTAACACTGAGTACACAGAATTGTGGCGACAGCGTGAACTTTACATTCAACCTAGGTAACACTGCGACGAACACAAACTTGAATTGGTCTGCATCCTCGAACCCCGTTTTGAATGTCGTGGTTGTGAATCAAAACGTTTACCCATCATTGTTGTCAAACCTTCAAAACTATTTGGGAACGGTCAGCAATATTTCAGTGAAAACCGTAACGTCTATTTCTGCGATGATTTCAGAATTGGCTTGGGCAGATGTAGTGATTTTTCCACCAATCACTAACAATTCTTCTTCTACAGATTATACAGCAGTTCAATCTGATTTGGAAGATTGGATTGAAGACGGGGGTAAGATGATCGTGATGGGAAGCACTGATGTAGGCAACATATTGGCTATGAATTGGATTTCAGGCTATTATTACGGAAACTACACGGGTTATACCCACTATGTGAATACGACCTATTCGAACCATCCCTACATTCAAGGGGTGAGCAGTTCGTTTGTTACCCAATCGGCATCATTAGATGCGTACATCTACAATACAGGCCTCATCTATTTAGTGTACAATACGTATTACCGCCAAGCGCTTAGTTATTTGCCGATGGGAGATGGTGAGTTCATCTATTATGGTTTTAACTTCAATAGCGTCTACAGCGAGATTACCACGATGATGGACAATATTCTTGAATCTACCCTAGCCAATAAGGATCAAGGTCCCAACTGGATTCGAATGCAACCGAACAGCGGTACAACCTCAGGAGGCGATACCACAACGGTTAGCGGTACTGCCTATTCTGACAGCCTTACGGCAGGTACGCATGAGTTAACCATTACTATTACCACTAATGACCCGTCGAACAGTTCTTTCTCTATCCCAGTTACTTTTACAGTCAATGGTTTGGGAGAAACGGCAGTAGAAACGGCGTGTACTGCATGGGATTCTGTCTATCAGAATATGAATCACATTCAGGACGTTCCATTTTATAATGTAGGTTGTGATACGTTGACCTTAACCGGTACAGCGACAGGAACTACAGTTTTTTCAGCGGCAAGTCCTTCGCTGAAAATAGCACCAGGCGATACAGGATATATTCCGGTAACCTTGAATTCAAGTACGCTGGGTAGCATAAGTGATCAATTAAGTATTTACACCAATGCGGATACCATTACGCACTGTTTATCTGGCGTTATCGTCGGTGCTTCAGATATCAGTGTGACTCCTAGCAGCATAACAGTAACGGTCAACAAGTGTAACAGCTTTACCACAGTTCCATATACCATTACGAACAATGGTTCAGCTGCATTGAGTTATGAAGTAAGTGTCGCGGAGGTGTACGATTCGAGTTCAACACAGAATTGGCTATATCCAGCCCCGAACTATTCCAATACGCAAGTACATACGTTCAACAATATCATAGATTCCGATACCTTGTTCTATGACATTATTTTGAATGGAGAGTACAGCGTTACGAACAATTATTTCTATCTCTATGCGAATGGCAGCTACGTCCAGACGCTCTATGATAATAATGTGACCAATTACACCAATGATACCATCTCAGGATTTTTGACCGGCACACAGTTAACCAATATTGTTAACACTGGCTATTTAACCATTCAATTGTATTCGTACAATTATACTTATGCCGCAGGACAGACCTGTACGGTTGAGGTGCGTCAAAAAGATCCAGTGACTTGGGCATCTCCAGTAGGATTAACTTCAGGCTCAGTCGCTGCCGGTAATAGTGTTACAAAGTCCTTACTCGTAACCGTGAGTAATCTTGCAGTAGGTACCTATAATACCTCCGTATTGTTCGAAACGAACGATCCTCAGGATCCATTATTCCAAGTACCTATGACGGTCAATGTGGTGAGTGAGCCGGATATGGTATTAGGGACCAATGCTGTGAATTATGGTAATATCTACAATACAACGCCTGTAATAGATAGTGTCTTAGTGTCGAATGACGGTTGTACCGATCTATCCATTACGAATGTTGCATCAAATAATGCGCATTTTGCACCAAACTGGACATCTAAGACCATCGCCGCAGGCGCAAGCTCGTGGTTAAATGTGACTTTCACAGCTACTACAGCGACGCAGCAAACGGGGATTGTCACCATTACTAATAATGATAGTATTCAATACGTGAACCTCGCAGCGAATGTGATTTTTGCTCCGGATGCGGATTACCAGTATCAAGTACAGAATGCCTGTAATGGTGAGGTAAGTTTTATCAATGAGAGTACGAATGGATCGCAGTATTTCTGGGCTTTCGGTGACGGTACTTTCTCTGCGGCAGTGAATCCTACGCATAATTACAGCAAACCGGGTACGTATCAAGTTATGCTCGTTACCTCAAATGCAGGAGGATCAGATACGTTGTTTAAGAATGTCGTATTAAACGATATTCTTTACGTCGCTTCAGAATTCCCGGATACTGTTCAAGCTGGTACGACGGTGCAATTTATTGATTCGTCAATGTATGCCAACTCTTGGCAGTGGTATTTCGGTGACGGAGGTAATGCTACATCTCCTAATCCTCAGCATACCTATGCAAATAAAGGAACTTACATCGTAACCTTACTCGTCGCAAATTCGGCGGGTTGTTCGGCTTCTGATAATAATGCTATCATTGTTACGAGCGGTATTGGGGTGGATGAAAATCTAGCGATTGAGTTAACGCTCTATCCAAATCCAACACAGGGTTTTGTTGAGATTGAATCTTCGGCTAAGGTACTTCGAATGGAGCTTTACAGTCCTGCCGGACAGCTGGTTTATGAAGGGCCGTTCGATACAAAATTAGATCTTAGTTCGTATCCGGCGGGTACGTACCAATTAGTCTTCAGGGGCGATGAATTTGTCGTTCGTAGATCAGTGGGGATTCTTCACTAAAGGATTCGATTAAACTAGTGTTTAAATGAAATAAAAAAGGGGCTGCGCTACGCGCAGCCCCTTTTTACACTGTTTTATTCTTTGCTTTTAGCAGTTGAATGCACTTTTAAATGCATCGACAAAGTCGAGTTTTTCCCATGTAAAAAGTTCAACCTCTAAATTGAGTTCCGTTTTACCGTCGGCAGATTTGAAGATCTTCGTCACCGTTTCATTGGTACGACCCATGTGGCCATAGGCCGCACTTTCACTGTACATCGGTTGACGTAGTTTTAAATTTTGCTCGATCAATCCTGGACGGAAATCATAAAGTTCCTTCACCTTAGCTGCGATTTCACCATCAGAAAAATCAACTTTCGACGTACCGTAGGTATCGACAAAAACACCCATAGGCTCAACCACACCGATTGCATAAGAAACTTGTACGAGTACTTGGTCACAAACACCAGCGGCTACGAGGTTTTTCGCAACGTGGCGCGTTGCGTATGCAGCAGATCGGTCCACTTTAGACGGGTCCTTTCCTGAGAACGCACCACCACCATGGGCACCTTTTCCACCGTACGTGTCGACAATAATTTTACGTCCGGTTAGCCCAGTGTCACCGTGTGGTCCACCGATCACGAATTTACCTGTAGGGTTGATGTGGTAGGCAATGTCTTCGCCGAACAATGCTTGAATGTTAGCAGGTAAATCTGCTTTTACAGCAGGAATAACCAAGTTTACAATGTCAGATTTGATTTTCGCCAACATGACTTCGTCATTCGCGTCGAAATCATCATGTTGCGTACTGACTACGATTGCTTCGATGCGTTCGGGTCTGTTGTCGTCACTGTATTGAATAGTTACCTGACTTTTTGAATCCGGACGCAAATAAGGAATCTGTGCGCCGTCTCTTCTGAAATCTGCCAGTTTCTGTAGGATGCGGTGGCTAAGATCCAGCGCCAATGGCATATAGTTTTCAGTTTCATTTGAAGCGTAACCAAACATCATTCCCTGATCACCAGCACCCTGGTCTTCAGGATTACCGCGGTCTACACCACGATTGATGTCGTCACTCTGGTCATGAATAGCGCTCAATACACCGCAAGAATTGGCTTCAAACATGTATTCACTTTTCGTGTAACCAATGCGTTGTATGACATCACGAGTAATGCTTTGTACATCTAAGTACGCTGAAGATTTTACCTCGCCTGCAAGAATGACTTGACCCGTCGTAACCAGGGTTTCACAAGCTACTTTTGATTGAGGGTCAAAGGCCAAAAAGTTATCAATAATGGCATCTGATATTTGATCTGCAACTTTGTCTGGGTGGCCTTCTGAAACACTCTCTGAAGTGAAGAAATAAGACATCTCTCTATAGATTTATTAGGGTTTACTAAAACTTAGGTAGAAATATAAAAGCTGCTTGCCCTGCGAGATGTGTGCTGTGTTTAGCATTTTTTATCGTGGTTGCAAGCAGTCAAATCCTTCCACTGCCCCAAAAGTAGAAAAGATTTTGAGTTTCTA
>ENA-ORDA01002778-ORDA01002778.1-marine-metagenome-genome-assembly--contig:-NODE-2778-length-12912-cov-4.694273_pt1 | contig 12912 bp, 2 predicted proteins | sample MGYA00237778_ERZ508506 | MGnify/ENA primary metagenome ERZ508506 (study PRJEB26177, sample SAMN06267891) | marine metagenome | isolation source: Monterey Bay, California, USA | place: Pacific...
CCTGGTGCGGTAGCATGTATTATACCGTACGGTAATACCGTACGGTAGCGTGTTTCCAAACACGTCCGCGTCGCGGCGTGCCCTTCCGAGCGCGGGCGCCGCATAAAGCGCACGCATGCTTGCGCGGCCGTCGTGTCAAACGTCCGGACACGTGCTGTCCCCCTCTCTTGTGCGGCCACTGTTCGCAGTAGTACCTCGAAGTGACGGCACTACCACCCTGCTTTCAAGCGTCGGTACCCTGGTGCATCATCTGCGATCCGCGACAATTCTCGGTGCCGCGAATTCAAGAAGGTATCTGTCCCGTCCCAAGCCGCAAGCAGAGCACTGGGACGCGGGTTGGCTGCCGTGGGAGGGAGGGGTCACCTGCGCATGTCTTCACGACCGCGTCGCGCGCCACGTGCGGAGCTGCCTCACCGTTTGTACCTTGAAAGTTGAAGATTGCGATCTCAAACGGCTCCCTGTGCTGGTCGGTGAGGTGTGAGCAATGAAGTATTTGACACTAATTGAGCGTTTTGAGGATTTCAAGAAGCAACTGTCATACCTTCGCGTAAGAGCGCCACGCGGGCCAGCGTGGCGCTCCATATTTCACTCTCGTGCTCTCAACGCCGTGCACGACAACGCCGTGCATCATTGCACACAAGTGCTGACACATCATGTTAAGCATCGTGGTAGATGGTCTAACACAAGGGTGCGCGGGTTCAGTCTGGTCTTACTGTTGCGCGGAACGCGGGGGGAATTGATTCTAGCAAGAAGAGCCTGAGCGTACTTGTTTTCTACCGACACCTGCGAGAATGCGTGGTGCAAAGCATAGGTGTAGCGATAGGACACGTGATTGGCGGTATTTGATGTGGCTTCTGTATGAGGTCATACCAAGGGACCAGGCTTGGCACAATCTAGTATGGGTATAGGACTATGACTAGAACTGTAGTACAAGTGATGATGATCGTGCTGTTTATTGTTCTTGCCAGAAACAAACTTCGTATACCTTTAGAGGGTACGTACTCAAGAGAGATGTGACAAAATTTCAGGGCTATACCCTTCTTGCGGTCTGACTACAGAGCCGCATCTCTCAAAGCCTCTGTGGGCTCTCCTCCAGGGTGTGCCGAACATCCTCTTCGACACATCCTCTCCGACGCTAAGCCATCCTCCACGTCGGCCCCGCGGCACATCTATAAGACTGTCCGCCTACGCAAGCCTCCTTTGCGGTGATTGACCTTCTGCCTTCTGTAGGCTAGGCCGTTTCCTCCCCTCCCCCCTGCACACTTCCATGTTTCTTTTGTACAGGGGTTGATATGTGGTCTTGCCATTGACCACATACCTGGGCCCTCAACTTGCCAGGTCCGGGCCCTTGTGTTTGGTGACCTTCTGCCTCTCAGAGGCCAGGTCTTTCCCTCCCCTCCCCCCTGCACACCCTTGTGTCCACTTTGTACAGGAGTTGGTAAACGGCTTTGCCATTGGCCGCTTACCTGGGCCCCAGCTTGCCAGGCCCGGGCCCCTGTGCTTACATCCTCTAACCTAATAAATGCCTCTAACCTAATAAATGCCTATCAACAATAATTTTCACTTTATACCTAATATGGTTGTTACCTCCTTGTCGTCACGATGCTGGCTCCATGGATGATGCAATCTGTTGCCTGCTCGCTCTTGGACTCCATTGACTTGATGCGTTGCTGTTCTAGAGAGATCAGCTTAGCTTGGTCAGCAAGTCATCGAGTGACATGCCCTGGTGCCGTGGTTGGTGTCGCTGTCCCCCTCGCTGCGCGTAGTAGGAGCACAGGACTTTGTCTTGCGCGCTTAGTAGCTCATAGACTAGACCTTTGCGTATGGTGTCATGCTTACTGCCTAGAACTTGAAGCTCTTTGAGGTTCTGGCTAAGCGCCATTGCGTTTACTGAGCCGCAAGTGCCGCCTACAAAGGTGACCAGTTTCGCGTTCCATGTCCCGAGCGGCCTCTTTCTCATAACGGTCTGAAGACTCTTGACGAGAACGTTGTGCTGCTTCGCTGCTCTTGCTTCTCCCTTCTCTCGGTAGTCCCTTCTCTGATCTGAAGTTCTTTTGAATTCCAGTACGTAGATGTTTTTACCTTTCCTATCCATGACTACTGCGTCAGGACGTCGTTTGCCGAAGACAACACCGGCGTACGAGTCGTCTTGTCCCTCTTCTGGTTCTTTGTCGTCATCTGCTTGCTCATCGCTCATGATGTCTTGCGCTGCTTCCTCTACCTCAGCCCAGGGGAAGTGTTCTTCAACTTCAGCGTCTCGCCACAATGTGGTGAGTTGCTTGTCTTTGTCCTCTCCGAGGAAGAGGAAGTCCCTTTCCGCTTCGCCATGCTCCATGATCGATCGCAGTAGAAACTTCCAACAACTGTTATGCGCTTGGGTGACACACTGTTTCTGCGCTTTGCAGCCCGCACTCTGGATGTGAGCGACTGTTTCCAGGGGGAGGTTGTCTGTCGGTTGCCCGCTAGCTTCTCTTTCCTTGCGGCATAGTTCGCAAAATGGGCTAATGTGACTGTGCAGTTTGTGTAGCCACTTTCTGCACGGAAACGAACCTGTGACAATCTGTGTCGCTCGCCTTTTTTTGTTCTCATGAATCGCATTCGAACTTATCCATTGGCCTAGAATTTCGCGGCTTTCCCCTGGTCGGAGCAGGAATTCTGCAGCCCACGTGGTGGCTGCCGGCGAAGTCCTATCTTCTGATTCTTGGAGTTGCGTCATGCATTGCCAATTCCATTCGACTGTGTCGAGGACTTCCATGGCGGACTGTTTGAGCTGATGAATACCCACATCCGTGTCTCGCAAATATTGCTTATTCCATTTCCCCGCGGCTTTGGTTACTGCCCTTTGCCTTAGGAATTCGGCTCCCCCTTGGCGCATTGCGTTTCGAACCGCCTTGGACCATGCTGAGGTGCGTGCGTTGCCATCTTTGTCTAGCCACTCATAGATCAGCCGGTCGGTACGCTGGATCCATTGGAGGTGGTCATCTGACAATTGGCTGGCTTCGCCTGCCTGAGTGTCTGCTTGCTCGTTCAGAGGTTCACCACGGTGAGCTTTGATCTTGACTAGGAAGGTGCGCATGCCGCCTTCCGTTCTCTTCCGTAGCTGTTCGATGATTACCCACAGGATATCGGCATTGTCGTCTTTAGCGAGTGAGGCTTTCGGACCTCTGCCTATCCAAGACGCTACTTTGCTCAGAGCTGTTTCGCTGTCACATAGATACAGCAGGTCGCTTTTTGGCGACGCGGCTTGGAGCGTGCTGGCTATTGCCGCCAGTTCCGGCCTCAGCGAGTTAGAGCCCTCTTCGCTCCTTCCTACTTTGGCCGTATGCAGTCTCTTTGGGTGTTGTAGGCGCACGCTGCCTGCACCCATGCCGTCTTTGCTGACTGAGCCGTCTCCGGCCCATGTTTCTCCTGGAAACTCGTAGCATCCCAGTCGTCCCGCTTCAGTTCCCAGCCAAAAGTCACGCTCCGGTCCTTGTAGGTTTACTTCTAGCTCGTCTTTGTCGCTTTCATGCTCCCACGCGCTTATGAGCGATTGCCTGCTTTTGTCGGCGTCCAATACGTTGTCGCGAGATGTCCAGCATTGCATGCTGCATTTAGTCTGACAGGTCGAGACGTCGCCACGCTTCCACCAGCCTCTTGCTCTTAGCACGTGTTTGCCTCCCCCTTCACTCTGTTCATCCGTGTTTTTAGCCGGTTTGGTGCACTGACCGTCAAACACTTTTTGACCGAAATTTCTGAAGTCCTGAGGCACCACTTCAGTGGGATTGGTCTTAGATTTGCACCAGACTGTCCAATTGCCCTCAGTCTTCATCATATTCAGACATTCTCTCTTCTCTTCGTCATTAAGGCTTTCCCACAGGATTAGCCTTGGCCCTGTCTGGTCTCCCCAGAATGGCTGATTGGGCCTGCCTGCACTGTCGAAGAAAGGGGCAGCAGATACTGCCGATTCGCCGATACAGACTTTCGCTCCCCGCACTTGCTTCAAAGCTCTAAGCAGGCGCCATGACGGTGAGCGATACCCGCCTGCTTCGAGGTCTTCTTGCCGGTTGGTTTCGACATGGATCGTTCGGATGAGGTCCGCTGATTGGGCTAGCCATCTTACTTGGAGATGATTCCAAGTGCTGCTGTTTATCTTCCATTCATATCCAGTTTGCGTGCAAGACGTTAGCCCTTCCGCAGTCCAAACCTTAGGGAATCTCTCTTCGCTCCACCAGAGTGACTTTGGGGTGACTCTGACGTATCCACTGTCCGCTTCAGGGATTGGCCCGTGGAAGAGGAAATCGCGTCCAACGGTTGCTTTGACGTTGCAGTCTGGGATGGGGTCAGGGTCAAAGGCGGCATGGGAGATGGAGTCTGGTTCCCATGGCAACTTTCGATGCGTTTCCTCTCTGGTGAAGTTCTGGGTATTGCATCTGCTCTGCCTTTCCCGTGCCATATCTTCTTCCTCGCGAAGTAAGTGAGCACACTTTCCCCATCTCTGATGCAGGTCGAGTACTTTCTGTCTGAGGGAATCCTCATGTTGCGCCCCCTCTTGGCCGGGCTCACTATGATCTTGCATTGAGATTACATATCTGGAAATCGCCGGGGCCAGGTGTCGATGAATCTGCTTGCCTTGCCTATCATCTGTTGGACACGAGACTTCACCTTCTTCTTCTTCTAATGCATATCCCATGTCAGCCGTCGTGAGCCATAGTTGTGCCATGTCCTCCGAGGCACTATGTTTGATCGTCAGAAGCTTCCTGATGTCCTGCATGGGTAGGATGACGTCGCCTCTGTCGTTATCTGTCGCGTATGTGATGTATCTCGGGTCAGCAGCGCGCAGTCGGAGTCCCCGGGTCCTCTGATCTTGCTGGTCATCTACGCTGTCCATACTCTCGTCTGAGTGTTCGGCGTAATCTACTGAGGGTCTTTTGCGCTTGCTATGCCTGGCATCGGCTCGTGTCGGGTTCTCGCGGGAGCTTGCCGGCTCGAGACCAGTCGCCCTGCGTTTCTGACGTTGATCGTGGCGTCGGTAGCGCGTTCGCTTGCTGTTCCTCCACGTCAGTTGACACATGGCACACTTCGCATTGGGGCCAGTGAATTCTCGTTCTTCACACCATGTGGCGCAGCCTCGGCACAGTTTTACCCATAACTCCTCTGCCGGTGCATACCACCATCCATTCGTCTCAAATTTCGTTGCACTTGCTGGGTACCACGTCTGCGGAATGAATAGAACATCTCTGTGCTGGCCTCTGATCAAATCTTGCTGGAGTTTGCGGTCGGATTCAATGTCCAATAGAGTTTTGCATCGCACTTGTCTTGTTGCAGTTTCCCACCCCCTGACCAGTGCTAGGAATTGCAAGTCCTCTGGGGTTGCGTCACTTTCTTCCGGCTGCCGCGCTCCTATGACTTTCTCAATCCAGTTGTCTCCCAGCGCATGTACATTCAACAACTGAATTCCGACTGGTTTTTTGCGTTTGCCTTGCGCTCGTGCGTGTGGACTTGAGGTAATGCACGTCTGGCATCGGCTGCACTTGACCTGGACTAGCGATTCATTGCATTCGACGCACGACTTGCTTTGGCATGTTGGGCAGATGCACTGCAGCAATGTTTGGTGCCGCACACACCTGGTTTGGCAGTCTCTGACCCGTTCCTCCACGACCTTGATTAGCTGCCCTATAGTTGAACCCTCTGGGACCACCACTGGATGCATTTGCATGCCTTCGTCATAGCTGAGCCTGGGCCATAACTGGCTCACTACTCTCCTGGCTTCTTCTATCGTCACGTCTGGTTCTTTAAGCCAGGTGAGTAGTGCTGCTCCTGTTGACACCGGCGTTTCTTTGCCGTTAGGGTGGGTTACATCGGTGCTGTCGGGGGGCGTCTGGACTTGGTCAACTAGAGCTTGTATGGCTCTCAGCTGGGAGTCAAAGGACTGCTTCATTTCGTCTTCCTGTGCTATATCAAAGTGCTTTTCTTGGGCATCTAGCCACTTCTTTAGGGGGCCGACTGGGTTAATAGCCAGGTGGGCGCGGAGTCGTCTACCTCGTTTGTCGACGTCCCCTTTGCCGGACCAGTCTACTAGGCCTAGCCAGGCTTGCAGCGTCGCACGGTCCTGCTCAGATATTCCCTGTATCCCTCTTGGAATCACAATTCGGAAATGCTGATGTCCTCTGCTACCCTGTTCCCTCGTTACCCTCGGAACTTGCAGCGTGCTATCAGGTATGGAGACCTGCTGCAGTGCTAGGATCGAGTTAAGCCCTGCTGCTCGAATACTGGCCGCATTTTTCCAGAAGGCATCTTCTCCGGCCCACAGGGCCTCCCATTGAGACGCATCGTCGAGACGCCACGTCTCGTGTTGAGGTGTCGCTCTCTTGCCTCCTACAGCCATGATCCTTTGCTTCAATTTCCGTAGGGACCTGGTGGCGGACGCCCAACTGATCTTCTCTGAGTTGGCGTCAGCTGCATCAATGTGCCACGTCGGCCTAACGCCTATCTGATTGCATGCTTTTGCTGTCCGCGCCCATTTGTTGTGCCTTACTCTATTCCACGTCCACAGTTCCATCTCATCATAGAGATCCGAGAATGAGGCACACATCCATTCGTCTTTGGCCTTCTGCAGTTCAGCACAAGTGATGGCTCTCAATACATCGTCATGCTTTAGGCATCTCTGTATGTGGTTGCAGAGTTCTTGTGCGAGGACGCAATAGGGGGTAAGTAGCTCCTTGCTTCCCCATTTCTTGGGGAAAACATAGATGTCTGATGCAGTGCCATCTGGGAGGCTCTCCGCTCGTTTGTATGCCTGTGTCCACAGAGATAGTAATTTGTCCAGCTCGCCTGTGGTCCAGGGGACTTGGGCAGCTGAGAAGCGGAAGACACTGCCTGCAGTACTTAAAAACAGCTCTCTTGCCACCTTGGCGTCCAACGGGTGGTGAAGTAAGGTTGCGACCGCTTCCTTGGTCTTTGCCACGACCCTGTCTTTGGTAGCTTGCATGTCACCGTTTGCCTTCGACCAAAATCCTAGATATCTGTAGCTACTCTCGCTTTTGAGAACTTTGACTGGTGTGTCACCATAAACGAGCTGCGGAGGGGGTACTTCTTCGCACGTGCCATTGATGTCAACTACGAATGTCTTGCTCATGTTGACTTGCATTCCACTCCAGTCCTGAAATTGTCGTATGGCTTGAAGAAGGATGTTCGCTCCTGGGGTGTCCTGCGCCAGCACGGAAGCATCGTCCATGAAAGATGTTGAACGCCTTGCCCGTTTGCGTGAGGTGGTCCAAGAGTGCATTCATGAATATGATGAAGAGTCTCGGAGACAGCGCACTGCCTTGGGCGACCCCTGTGTCGAAAGTGATCGTAGCGCACGATTCGTCGTTCGGGTGCATGCGCACTGAGGTTTTTTTGTATATTGCTTCGAGCAAATCAACATCTGGGATGTTGTACGCTCGCATTATAGCCCAAAGCGCGCTTTGGCTCATGCTGTTGAAGGCATTCTTGAAGTCAATATCGATTCTGAAGAAGCGCTGTTGAAGTCTGTGCGCTTCCTGAGTGAGCCAATCCATCTTAGCTTGGTTGACATCGACTCCTCGGCCCTGTCTGCCACCAGCTTGCCCTGGCGCTATCAGGTTCTCTTTCTCAGTGATTTCAGTGAGCCTGCAGTTGATGACATGATACACGAGCTGCATACATGTGTTCAGCAGCACTATCGGTCTCCAGTCACTTGGCCTGTCATTGGTGTCTCCTCCTTTGTGAAGCAGGCTTACCGTACCGTTGAGGACTTCTTCTGTGAGAATTTCCGCCCCTTGGGCGTCTCGTAGAACTCTGTCCGCCCACTCTCTGAGCACATCGAGTTCCTCTTGGGTGAGTACTCTAATCATCTCGTTGGTGTAGCCGTCTGGGCCGCCTGCTTTTCGCATTTTCAGACGATCTCGTCTGAATTGGTCGAACTCGTGATCAGTGACAGCTCCTCGAATGCGCCTTGGGTGCTCCTCTTCAGCGTACGGGAGCGCTTTGAGCAGTTTACCTGTTGTTACATCCATGTTCTTTAAAAAGCTCATGTCGGTCACTTTGTCGCGACCGGTGTGTTTGCAAGTAAACTGCCAGCAGTCGGTGCAGAAGCAAGTTGTTTTCCTTCTCTGCTTGCCCTTGACCGGCGTCACCACTACCAGTGGCTTTGTCTCGCTTTCACAGTATTGACAGTGAACATGGGGGCTCAGACCCTCCGTTTGCATGTATTGTTCCCATGCTACAGTTAGTTCCGGGCCACACCATGGGCCCGTTTCGAGAATTACTTTCCGCAGCATTCTGGAGTTTGTCTCTGTTTCAAAATCTCGCGAGATTTCTGCCAGTTCCTTCCACTCGAGCAGGTTTCTTGTGCGGGCAGCAATGATTTGCATATCATTATTACTGGTCTGCCATGTGACAAAGCTAGATACTGGGCAGCTGGTTGTGAAATAGCCTGTCTCTCGTTGTACCGTGCTGTGCTCGGGTGGCAAATCGTGCTCTCGGGCAGGGTGCGCCGTCGTGCTTACTGGAGGTTCGACCGCTTCGTTTGCTGCATAGATCTTGGTACTGAAAGAAAGGTTGTGGTCCTTGAGGTGTAGCTGTATTTCAGAATCTGAAATCTTCACTGTCGCTGGCATCGACGCTTGGGGTTCGTCGTGACAGTTCTGGATGCACTGACGCCATCGTCTCATTGTTTGTGCGCTGCCTGAGCCTTGAGCCCACCAACTCCGTTCCTGCCGGTGATAGGCTCCGGCATTGCCTATTTCCATGAATCTGTCGCCGTTATTGTAGCCTTTGGAGTCCCACATGATTTCCACCGCCTCTTGGATTACTGCCTCTGTTTGAATGTCTTTGGTCTGATGCTTAGCCTGCCGCACGACTAGATTACGGATGATCTCGAGGAGCTTCACTGGTTCACGAGTTGCTGCCTGCCATCTCCAACAGCGTTGAGCTCGTTGGAGTAGTGCCTCTGCGTTCTCGCGCTCTGGTCCTTTTATGCTGACCGTGATGACGGCCACATCTTTCCCTTGAGAGTGTTGAATCGATGCCGTGGGCATTCGAGTTCGGAGCTTTTGGAGCAGTCCAGTTTCCGTCTCTGGGCAGCGGTTGTAGGCCCACAGAATGCCTTTGGGCGCTTCCAACTTTAGCCTTTCGGGACGCTCGGTAGACTGTCCTTTGCCCATGAACTTACTTGGGCCTCTTTTCTCCTCGAGGTAAGCCTTGGCCTCCTGCCGGCTGGCTTGCCATTCGCATTTCCGAACCTGTTTCATCGTGATGCGATTCAGCTGGTGCTTACATTCCTGAATTTCAGCTGTGAGAAGCGTCTTCCACTGGTCTGATCGCGCTATGGTGACCCGATCAAGTAGAGTGGGCCTTAGCTGAGACACCAGCCCGAGTTCATGTAGACATAGATTCTGCACTTGGGAGAGGCCTGTGTCTGCCTTGACTTCTCTCAGTGCTGTCTCCAGTCTGTACCTCTTGCGTAGCAGGTACTGCTGCTCCTTACTGCGAAAGGGGAGACGTGGCTGCTGGTTCGTCGTCGTTACGGGGATGGCTGTCTCGGCGGCTTTCTGCCTCGCTTTGAGCATGTCCTTTCGGGCCTGGTCGATATCGTGTTGAAGTTGTAGTACCTCAGTCAGAATTTGCCGCGCCTGCTGCTGGAGGGCGGGGTCGATGATGTGGCTGATGCCTTGCCATTGATGTAGGGAGAAACGTCGGCTGACTTCGTCAGCAGCGGCAGGATCAGCAGACTTTTCTCGTGGTCTGCCGATCTTGACCGAGTACGCCACCCTAGCGTGATCTTGGTGTGGGGATCCTACCCAGGCGACTGAGCCTGTGTCTCTGGTGAATTCTACATCAAGGCCAATCACGTGATCCAGCCTGGCTGCCTTGTCTGAGGACTCCTCGATGCGGGATGGCGCTTGTGGGGAGACCAGCTGTCCTCTGATCGCTTGCACGAAGCTCAAGAGTTGCTCGTCAACCATCCGCATCTGTTTGTCGTTGGACTTGGTATACCCTACCCTGGCTCCATTGGCGTTGGCATTGAAGTCTCCTCCGATGATACCCTTGGCGTCTGGGTATTTCGCACGCATAGCTTGCAGTGCTAGCCACACGCGTAGATGCAGCTCGGCGTGTCCTGCTCCTGCTTGGTGAATGTTGAATATTAGCATGGGTGGTCCTGACTGCATCGGGGCCCATAAGCAAAGAACCCGACCCTGAAGCATGTGCGCTAGCTCTCGTCGTGTGTATGTTCCCTTCCATTCGAGGCGTATGGGCTGTTTGAAGACGTCCTTGTGGAGGTACGTGACGACAGCAAACACCCATCCCGCCCTCCAGTTGCGGTCTGAGTGGTCCGTGTCCTGTCGCCCTTCATTGGTTCGTTGCCGGTGGCTCATTTCCATGGTGCACCAGTAATCCGGACCTAGTTCCTGCAGTTGCTTTTTGATTCGCCTTCGGTCCCCCGGATGAAACGAAACTTCCTGGAGCATGACAACTGACGCCCTTTTACGTAGCGTTTCTTTGATCTGGCGCATGGCCAGGTCTACGCTAGTTGGGCCGATGTTCCATGTGATCACTTCGTTGTACTCCTGGTCACTACCCCAGAGACTTTCCCATTCCAACCATTGTAACCACCATGCCACATCTTCTTTGGAGGCCGCATCCTCTCCTTTGTTGGCTAGTCCTATTTTCCCTTGCTCGCGCAGTTGCTGCAGGAAGTGCTGACGTTGTTCTGCCGTGCCAATGGACCAGAACTCACTGATCAATTGTGCTGAACTCGCCCACAGTCCCCAATACCGACTCGTTGCGTGTTTGAGTTTGCTGGCGTTACTGTTCGGGTCTACGGCGTTGGCTCCTGGTTTGTCGCCCCCCAGTAGGCTGTACTGACGCTTCATGCTTTTCCAGCCGGTTACCTTTTTGGACCATACGTCACCGCAGTCCGACGTCATGTAACGGTCCGTCTGCGACCTCTCATGCGTAGATGAGCTCCACCATGCCGGGCAGCTTTTCACATCAGTATCCTTGGTCTCGTCCTGAGTCTTGACAGGTTCAGACGGTGCGACCTCTTTGTTGCTCTCGCCCTGCGTCTCTTGGGCGCTAGCATCGCATTGTTGATCCTGCTGCTGTCGTGACATCCGCTGGAACATTCTTGGCGCACTCTGCCACCCTGGCAGCTTGAGATGCGCAAGAATGGCACCGGATTCTGGTTTCTGTTGCAAGGCCTTGAGCATGTACCTAACCAGTTTCTGCTTGGGGTTGTTGATAGTCCACCATTCCTGCCCTCGGGTTTGCTGTCCAAACTTGATTTGCATCCGATGCTTGGTCCAGAAGTCGCACGCTCTTGATATCGATGTGATCCTGACTGACGTTGTGCCGTATTCGTCTTGAAGAGGGCACCACTTGTAGGTTCTGCCACGTCCCGCTTTGATGTCATTACCAAGGTGCAACCCTAGGATGCACCCTAAGAGGATATCAATGTTGAACGTGGGCTCGTTGCGCCGCCTGAATGTTACCATTCCTCTGACCCCCCCGGAGTTATCAGTGAAACCTTGGTATCTGATATCTCCGGTTTCAAACACTGGGTTGTCGGGGAAACATTGTTCGCGGATGAGGTTAGCGATTTCCATGAACCTGAGTTCAATCTGCCTCGTCGTCTGCTGTGGCGCTGACTGGGCCTGATCACCATCGCGCTGCATGAATCGGATGCAGAGCGCGCAGTCGCGTTCTCTTCTGCTTCCCTGCTCCGAGGTCTCCCACTTCATAGGTACCACGCAGTCTGACCACCATTCGGGTATCGCTTCTGCCAGCTTGTGGGCTAGCTGAACACCTTCTTGGGAGACCACGGATTGAACGGCTTGCCAAGCGGTAATCGCGTCCCGACTGTGACACAGTCCAACTGAGATGCTCTCGCATGGGCGTTCCGCTCTGGCTCCTCTGGGAATGCAGTTGTGAGCCCCTTGTGGGTCGCTGTTTTCGAATACCGTTTTGCCTGCAATTCCCCATGCCTCTTGAGTTGCAAACGCGTTACCCAAGGTCACCGATGCACAATTTCCAGCAATGAGGATTGGCTCACTGCTCTGGCCGTTGGTGTGCCATGCCTCTGCTAATGCGCATGGATGTTCCGGAGAGCCGATCAGCATGTCTAGGGGTTCGAACTCTGGGTGTTTGACCATGATGCTCAGGAGGATGAGCTCGCGGGCATACACTTCGGGGATGTCGAGGAGCGTGGTTAGCTTGGACCAAAGTTTGAGTCGGCAGCTGTCGGTGTCTTGGTGTCGGGCGAGTGTTGTGTAACCGTGATACTGGTCGTCCTCACGAATCACGCACGTCGCTATTGGTTCTCGACCGACACACACTTGGCCTTGCAGGATTTGTCGCAGTTGCTCATTCGGTTGCACACACACTGTAAGTGACACTGTGGGCGGAGCTTCCCTTCGCCGTCGTCGGACGGACACACCCGCTCTCACCCATTCAGCCGCTGTAGCTTGTATGCCGGCCGTTTGCAGCATGTCTTGCGCTTCTTGCCGGCCTGCTGCTCTGATGCCTTGGAAACAGATTCGCACTTGGGCGTGCCCTTGCACACTTTTGTTCCATAGCCGCTGTCCTCGCTCTTTGCCAAGGAGAGTAGCAAGGGAGATAGCTGCGCTAGTACATCGTTTGACGTTGGTATCCCACTCTTCACTGGTGCACTTCTGCTCTTTATCCGCTCCCAAGTCATGTAGAGCCTTAGTGATCATCTTGACCAGGTAGCTCGAGGGTGGCTGTTCTTTTGTGGTGCCGAAAGCTTTGTAGCACTGGACCAGCGCGTCGCGAGCGTCCTCGCATCGTCGTACGCCTAGTGCTTTGTCTCCGGGTCTCTGATCTGTTGACGAGCCTTGCCTCCGTCTTGACATTTTGATCTCTTCAATGGTTGCCGCGTTATCAATTAGG
>ENA-ORDA01002779-ORDA01002779.1-marine-metagenome-genome-assembly--contig:-NODE-2779-length-12901-cov-23.566828_pt1 | contig 12901 bp, 6 predicted proteins | sample MGYA00237778_ERZ508506 | MGnify/ENA primary metagenome ERZ508506 (study PRJEB26177, sample SAMN06267891) | marine metagenome | isolation source: Monterey Bay, California, USA | place: Pacific...
AACTTCGGTGCAGTACATGATAGCTTTAGTTGCCATGCCTCTGATGTTGAATTATTAAAACAAATAACACAAGAAAAGTTCGTCGAAATGTACAGCGACGATAACCCCTTGGAATCAGTTAAGAAGTGTATAACACATAATAACTGCACTATAGAAGTACCAACACTAGGTGACTTAGATATATTCTCAGTCCTTGGTTCACGTAACTTCTTTTCATAGGTGAAACATGACAAAAGAAACTCACTACAATTGGTTTGCTTTGCGTGATCGGTACTTACTTAGTAAAAATAAAAAACCACTAATGACTGATACACGCTACTGTGAAATCGAAGGTATTGATCCTGATACTTATGCATATAACAGAGAAAAAATGCGTGAGTATTTTATTAGTAAACAAGACGATGCCAATAAAGGTGCAGAGCAGTATGATCTGTTCTTAGCACACAACGGTATATTAACAAAGGAAGATTAAAATGACAACAGCAATAGTTTTCGTAAGCATAGTGTCCCTATGTCCTATAATGACAATATTAGATGTAACGTGGTTATCAACATGAAAAGTTATAATAAAGATGCCCTAAGAGGTAAAGATATCGATGATAAAGAATGGCAATTAAGAATGGCTGAATCTGGAATTAGTATTCCTGATGAGCTACTCTATACTAAAGAAGGCCCAAGGTATGTTATCAAAGAAATACGTAAAATGAATGAAGTAGAATTAACAAAACAATTAGACGGTAATGTAGGTTTAGCTAAAAGCCGTGCAAAAGAAATGCATGATGCTGCCCTAAGTCATTACGAAGAACTACTTAAAAAATAAAAAACGCCCCTAGAGAATTATCTCTGGGGGCATTTAAATTTTATTATAGTTCCCTTCCGTTACGGAAAGTACCTCTCATATACTTACTAACTTTCTTCATAGCATCAACAACATTACTTCTAGTAGCTTTAGCACTAGTTAATTCATTATTTTGTTTTCTACTTAAAGGATTATAAAAATAATTTGTATACCAGTTAAAAAACTTTTTAGTGTCTACTAAAAACGAATTGTCTTCTCTAATATTAGGTAAGTAATCAAAATTATATGTCTTACCTGACAATGAAGCAATAGTAAGACGAGTCCTATCTATAGGTGACCATATACCTTTCTGATTAGCTTCACGTAACATGTTAAGATTACTATCAATAGCTTGTACTTTATTTCTTTGTTGACCAGGTAATAACTTAACGTCATTATCTATACTAACTTCAGACAAACCCTTAAATATATCATCAAGATACTCTGTAATATGAGTATAATCAGAGTCATTACCTAATCTAATACTATCAGATTTCTTTATTAACTCATTAACTTTATCAGAAATAAGTCTTCTACTAGAGTTTACTTGTTTTCTAGGTAAGTTTTCTTCAAGTATATCAAATATTGCTTCATTCTGAAAAATATCTTGATATAAAAAAGAATCAGCAAAATCCATACCAATACTATCATGACCATCTATAACATTGTTATCTACTTTTCCAAAGCGAGATTCAAAAATCTCTAAGGCTCTAGATATCATAGCTCTCTCTGTATAATGACCTACTGCAGGACTAGCAGCCATAGCTTGAGCAGAATATACACTCGGCATATTAGCTTCATAGCTTACTTCTTTAGTACTGGGGTTTACTATCTTTCTAAAAGTAACTTCTTTACGATGACCAGGAGCATCTGAAAAGTATTCATCTTCTAATTTAAAAGAAGTTAAAATATCTCCTGACTTAGTACTCATAGTAACCTTAGAGTTAAATATAGGTTTTCTTACCGTTTGACCTATGCGATGAGTTGAGTTTCCATAACCATCAAACACCAAAGGTATATTTAACATACCTAAAGCAATACCCATTTTCTGCATATTAGCAGAATATGAAGGATTAGATAAACTACCTAAAGCTAAAGCCACTGACTCACGAAGACTCTCTTCTATACCTTCACTAGTAAGATTGTTAGCAACTTTAATTTGTTCAAGTCTATCTGAGGCTAAAGCTTCACCTTTAGATTGAGCTATCTCATCAGCATTTCTAATCATTTTATAAAACCTATCAATAGCAACCTTGGCAGCACCAGTAATTGCCATACCATAATCAACTACCATAGCAGGGTTTTTAATAAAGTCATCTGCAAGTTTAGCACCTTCATCAGAGTTAAACAAGTCTGTTAAAAGACCACCAATTTGTTTATCATAATCATTACCTAAATTTTCTTCTAACTCATAGACAATAGCTTCTGCTATCATTAATCTAGGGTTACCAAAAGGATATATAGAATCATTTAACATAGCAGTTCCCATGAAACCTACATTTTCACCTTGAGCTGCTTGATCTAAAAAGAAACCCATTCTGGAAACAGCCTGAACAGCTTTATACTCAGAATCGCTAAGTATAGCATTCCACCTACCACCTGAATTCATATCAGGAAAAACATTAAAGGTGTTAAGTACACTTTTAGCTTCACCTGCATCAACATATTTAGATAATGATTTTAACATTTGAAAAACTGCACCATGATGTTTAGGGTCTTCAGACATTCTTTTTAACCCGTTTGAAACACCATTCCAAATATCATTTGGCATATCTGCTAACTTATTAATATCTATAGTTGGAGACATTAATGGATTAAGTAATCTTTTTTCTGTATTACTAGGATCAGCTTCTAATAAAGGATTATTCATAGCTAAAAGACCGGTTCCTTGTTCTGCCCACTTTCTTAATACATTAGGTGTAAGGTTTCTAATAAGAACATCATCAGGAATAGATCCTCCTCCTTGCCCATCAACAATAGCCATTTCTCTAGCTATCATTAAAATGTATATTTGTTCTCTTCTAGCAGGACTAATTTTACCTCCTCTTTGTGCAAGAGAATATAAACTTTTTAAATCTTCAGGGCTAATTAAGTTTTGATCACCTTTAGTTTTTAAAAATAAACTTCTTGAAGTTTCTGAACTATATCCAGACAACAAACCTCTCATAACAGTAGAATTTTGTTCAGAGGAATTATAAGAATATACGTAATTCCTTTCAGAAGAAGGGTCTGTTTTAATACCTGGGCCTACTTTATGTCCATTAGGTAAAGCTGATTGTAATTGATAAGCGTTTACTGTTTGTTTAGCTATTGACTCTAATTTTCTAGAATTACTTTGAGCATAATCTGCTTGTATTTCTGGATCTTTTTCATTTGATATTTTATTCCAAGGTATTAAGTTATAAAAATTAGATATATGTTTATACATTTCCATTTCACGAGAGGAAATTTTAGCTAACTCAAGATTACCTGTAGCTAATGCTTCTTCTGCTTTTTTGTTTATATCTATACCTGTATTTAATAATATAACTTCAAAATTTAAAGCATCATTATCGTATTTTCTATAACCATTAGCTAATGTGTCAGTAAAATTAGTAAACATATTATTTTGTTTAGTCTTAGGTACAGTTCCTGTTGGTCGTCTAGTGTCTTTTTTAGCTACTAAAGCAAACTCACCAATAGCTCCAGTGCCACCTCCAGTAGCTGCAACTGCACCAATCTTTATAGGATTGGTATTAGCATAATCTCCGTAACTACGTATATTGTCAAACAAAGCCTTTTCTATAAATAAGGCCTCTACTTCAGGGCCTTTAGGATTTCCTTTACCATCTGTATTTTGATGTCTACCTATTGTAAAGTAATTTTTAGCTAAACCTGTTTCAATTAAACCTTTTCTAACTAATATATCTGAATTATTTTTTTGACCAGTAGCCTCTACATACCTACTATTGTGTAGATTGTCTAAGTATCTAGCAGCTGCAGATATTTCAATACCCACATTACCGTTTTCATCATGAAAAGCAGCACTACTTATTTCTACAGGTAAATCTTCTAACCCACCTTGGAATAAATCAAGTATCTCATTACCTGATGACACTTCTTTTTCTCTTCTTTTATTCATAAGAAGTTTACCAAAATCCATAAACGAATCTTCCATAAACAAGGAAGCTTGATTAGCGGTTACTCCATAAGTATTTTTAACATGATCTAAAAAATTTATATCATAAGGATTCTCATTAACATCTTTTTTAATATTAATCAAAATATTATTAGCAGAGTCACCTGTTGCTTTAACTGATTTTTTAAATTGATTAATATCTGGTAAACTAAATTTTTTATTTTTAAAAGCTAAATCTAAATCATTAGCATTTTCTAAATGTCTAGCTCTGTTATTTCTTCTAAAAATTCTAGCTTCTCTATTACGTTGTTCATCTTGTAATTTTTTTACAACTTCACTAGTAAACCTTTTACCTTCTGGACCTACTATCCTTTCGTTAGGGTCTACATCAAGACCTACTTTACCTATGTTTCTTGTAGGATTACCTGTTACTGCTACTCTATTTAATTCTTCAGGACCAGTAGGTGGTTGTACCAGTGGTTCAAAATTATTATCTAATAAAGTATTTTGTCTGGACTCAAATTCATTTAACTTAGATACTAAGTCAGGAGCTAATGCATTTTTAGATCGCATATCTTTTGCGGTATCTATATCTATAGCTTCATTCCAAACAGGTAGCATACCTTGTTTTTTATTTTGTTCATTTAAGTCATCAATAGCATTTGTTCCCTGGGGAGCTAATCCAGCTTCCGCCCCAGGTAAACTTGGGTCTATCTTTACATTAGAACTCAGATTAAATTTACTCATTTTATTCTCCTACTTTTCATATGGTGCCAAATGATTTTTTAATACATTATATATAGGCAATACATTTAATAATTGTCTTTCTTTATTTTTGTCATCTGTAATATAACCTTTACCTGCATCTAAAATAGAATCTAAAGTACCTATTGGTGTAGCTTCTTTTATAATAGAGTTAGTTATTGTTCTAGCAGGGCTACCTAGTAGTCCACCTAAACCTTCACCAATAACTGTTTGTTGTCTTCCGTATAAAGGAAAAACAGCATCGATAGGTCTTTGTGCAGTACCTACTAAACCTGAACCATAAAGCGCTCTCATTGCATCTTTAAAAGTCATAGGTTCATCATCATCTTCTTCATTTTTTCTTATAGCATCTTTGATAGCTACTGATAAGAAACCTAACGCTACCATACCAGCTATAGTCTGCATAGCATTTACAGAAGAAGAAGGCATACCATTTTTACCACCTAGATTTTTATATATTTCAGGAAGTAAATTAGCAGTAGCAGTAGAAGTATATCCTTGAAACATAGTAAACATTCTATAACGAGGATCAGAATAAAATGCAGGTCTGTTGTTTTTACGAGGTTGCATTACTGCCATATCAACAAATTTAAGTCTTGCTATATCTTTTTGACTAGCATAGTCTGCTTCCATTCTTTTAGCTATAAATTTAGAATCAGCAGATTCACTTATATTAGTATAATACTTATACATAATTAATAACTCAGGATCAACACCTAAATCTAAAAGTCTATTGTAAGATTCCATATAGTACTTATTAGGTTTAGCTCCAGATTCAGGTATGTGTAAAGCTCCTTGCGACGCCCAAGAATTTACAGCATCTTCAGCAATAGCTTCTCTAACTCCTCTTTGTATATTAGTCAAAGAGTTAAGTCCCGTATATTTAAAAAAGTTATTAATAAATATTTGTTGACTAGGACTATATTCTGCTCCCACACGAGATGCTGGGTTTTGTTGATCAGCTAAATAACCTAACCTTCTAAGATTTTCTCTATGAGCATACTCTTTCATAGGAATTATACCTCTAGAACCAGATGTTGCCATTTCATTCATTAAGGCTGTAAATTCTTTAGCAGTAAGAGTGGCCATTTTCCAAAAAGCTTTAGCTTTATTAGGGTTATTGTGGAATAATACAGTCATGCTTTCAGGTAATGAAGATACTGTAGCAAGAGTAAGCCCTGTTATTGTTGATAGTGTTGAAAAGGCATTCATAGAAACATTATAAGGTTTATTTCTTATAACATTATCTACACCTGCGAGTTGATTATGATACTTTTTTAACTCTTTTGCAATCCAAGCTCTTTCACTGGAGTCTATTTCACCATAAGATACAGCTTTATTTAAGTCTATAGCAGCTAATTTTCCGTTAGCACCTATGTACTCTCTGTTTATACCTTTTGCGGCAGCACTGTTTGCATTAGAACTAATATTAGTAAACAAGTTATCTTCTATAAAGTTTTTAAACTTAGGATTATTAACTATGTCTTTAAAAGCAGTAGGATCAAATTGTAAAGGTGCACCTAAGTTAATTAAGGGATCTGAAACATCTTCTGGATTAGCATATATCTCTGTATTAGAAAACATTTGAGATACTTTTTCTGCTTCTTCTTTACTTAATTTAGTTTCAGACATAAGTAAGTCTTCAAATTTAGTTTGATTCTTATAAATTTTAGAAGAACTAAAACCTCTATCTAACACATTAATTTCTTTACCTGCTTGATTACTTGCTTCGGTATTAGATTTATATACTTCTTCTATAAAATTTATTTCCCATGGTTTTATATCAAGTTTTGTATTTTTTAAAGCTTGCACTAAAGACAGTTTATTTCCAGCTTTAATCTGAGAATCTAATAAATTAAAAACAGATTTATACTTTTTTACAGTAGATGCATCACGAATATAGCTAGTGAAATCTTTAATATTTCTGAAAGGAGAATTACTTACCATAGTTTTATCGTCAAAAACAGATTTACCATCTATTTTAGCGGTGTTAAGTTGTTTCTGTTCTTCTAGATCACCACCTCTTCTACCTTTTCCAGTGTATATAGAAGCTAATCTACTCATTATAGCTCCGTTGTTTTTGAAGTTTCTAAAGATATAGTCTGTCTGTCCTCTCCAAGACTTGCTTCCAGCAGTATCTTTTATTCTATCAAACTTAGTACCATCTTTTGCCTTATCATAAGTATTAGCTAAGTCAAATATGTTTTCTAAATTAATATTAGGATCTTTTTTATCAGGTTTACTATTGAAAGGTGTATTTGTATTTCTTTCTCTTGCTTCTTTAGTGGAAAGAATTTTACCTTTATTTGAATTAGGCTTAGTAGAATTAGGCTTAGTAGAATCTTCATCCCAAGCTTTTATCATAGAAGCATCAGCACTGTTTCCTTCAGAAAAACCAGCAACAGCATTTCTTTGTTGATAATTTTCAGCAACACCACTACCAGCACTAAATACTCCACCAATACTAGCGCCTGCTACAAAGGCATTTGCTATCCTGTTTTTTATTTCTTCAGGAGATATCTTATTATTTTCTGCAAGAATAGCCATAGATTCTTGTAAAGATTCTGTTACACCCTCTGCTACAGAACCTGCACCTGCATATAAACCTACTGCTAAGGCTTTTTCTTTACTAGTCCTAACAGCTCTTTTAAGTTGAGATTCTGTTAGAGTAACAGCCTCATCTAATTTATTTTTAATGGCCTTACCTAATAGATCTTCTGCTTTTTTAGAACTAATACCCATTTGTTGTGCTAGTTCTTCTACTACTTCTTTTGCTTTTCCAGAACCTATAAGTGAATTTAATTTTTTACTAGTCATACCTTTAAAACCTATAAGATCTAAAGCACTTTGTATTATAGCAAAGCTTGCTGCTCTACCCATGTCTTTAGTTTCTTGTTCATCATAGTTAGATCCAGTATAATAAGCATAAGGTAATAGTAAAGAAGCACCAAAAGTAGGTACTGCTAATGCATAAGATAACATATTAGGTAGCATTACAGGTAAACTTTGAGCAATATTAACACTTACATAATCAGTAAACTTAACTATACCATCTAAAGTCCATTCACCTGTTTCTTGATCAAATGCAACTGTATTTCTTAAGGCGGGTAAATCTTTAATTTCATTTTTTAATTTTAAAGCATGAGCGTAACCTGCATTTTCTAAGCTATCTATATTTACTAACTCACCAATCATACCTGCAGCAGTAGAAAGACCAACAAAGCCACTCTTTTTACCTACAGCCCAAGCATCATCTAACTGCCAACCCTTTACAGTATTATTTAATTTTCTATCTAGATTTCTTATACTAACCCCAGAGTGATATCTTTTATCATAAAATCTTTCACTTGAAGCAGTAGGTTTTGTTTTAAATTCAGTACCCCAATTTTCTGAAGCTGCTTGTTTCCTGTAAGTATGTATAAGATCTAATAATACATCATCTTTAGTTTGTTTACCTTCAGCTAACCTTTGAGCTCTTTCTAAACCACCTTGGTTGTATATAGTTAGTTCGTCAGAGAAGTCGTTACCAGAAACTGCAAATCTATCAGGAGTAGATAATCCTGAAGCTAATAATCTTTTAGCATAACTTTGATCACTTTCATTTAATACATCACCTAGTGGTCTTCCAAAGTAACCTCTAGCTTCAGATTCACCTGTAATAAAATCAGGACCAAAGTTATCTATTTTTCTGGTAACAATATTATTAAAGCCTTCTTCCTTCATTATATTGTCAGATATTTCTTTTGATAAATCACCAGTGGTTTCACCTGGAATGTACTGTAAATCAGAAGAATAATGACCTACTTCTGGTGCATCTATTCCTTGAATTCTTACATTCTCTCCACCTTCATTCCTAACAGTATCAGTGTCTACCGAAAGTAACCCCGTATCTCCAACGGGGGTACCTTCTTTTTTAGGTATTATAACTCTGTCTTTTAACAATTCTTTTAATTCTGTTAGTTCTGACATATATACTTCTCCTTAAATATCTAATATACCTCTTAGGTATGTATAGAACTCACTAGTTTCTTTATCTGTAGCTGATTTTATTAATTTATATGCTTTAACATCTTTCTCTTCTTTAGACTTTTTTAAAGCATTAAAGTCTTCAATATAACCCATAAATTCATCTTTAACTTTTGATGGGTCACCACCAACCTTTCTAGTTATAGTGTCATATACTTCATCTCTTTTCTTGAAGGAAGTTTTACCATATATACCATCTTGACCCATGCTTCTAGCAACTATAGTTAATTCAGCATCTCTTAAGTAAGGTACTAAACTATTAACTGGTGATGTTAAAGAATCTCTTTTAGCTTTTTCTACTGCAGTTAAAATACTTTTATTTATTTCTGCAGAAGTTCTTACATCACCTGAATAATTTCTTTCGTTATAAAAGGTTTCAGCACTAGCAACCCAAAGAGGAGCAAGTCCTCTAATGTTTTCATACTTCTCACCACTAAGTGAATTTTTAACTGAAGTTTCATAAGAAGAACGATTGTCTCTAAACATTTTTACTATATCACCTGCAGTAAGTTTACCTGAAACTAAAGCTGCTGTAGGGTATATTGATTTTTGACTAGCAATAAAGTCTTCAAAATCTTGTTGAGGTACAGATATTAATTTACCGTTTTCAGTATACTCTATATATTGTTCTTTGCCATTAGGTGTTTCTATTTCTCTTCTAAATATAGCTATACCTGTGAGACCTGGTATTCCTTCCACAGAAAGTTTTTCAAATTCACCTGTATAAGTATTACCTTTAGGTTTATCTAAAAGATCATCTACTCCTGTTTCAACATAAGCAGTTGCTTGACTTCTAGTGTAACCTGCTTTAACTAAAGCTTCTATTTGTCTTTGATCTGCAGCATTTTTAACACTAGTTACACGGTTTCTTTCTTCTCTCTTAGCGGCAGAATCAAGGGTAACACCACCAGCCCATCGCATAGAGCCTGCGTGAGAAGCGCCTGTTGCTCTTGATGCTAAATAATAACCTAATGTTTTAATTAAATCATTACCTTCTAAACCAAAATAATCTTTAAGTAAACCTTCTATTTTATTTTTAGCTTCTGGAGGAGGTGGGGGTACATCCGCTATTGGATTACCTTGAGCATCTACAACTATACCATCTACAATCCTTAAACCAGTTTCACTAACTAAAGAAGAAGTACCTTTGTCATTATTAGTTAATTCTGGAGGGTAATACATCAAATCATTACCAGGGGTTGGAAATTGATCTTCAATGTTTACTACTTCTTTTATTTTAGATATATCTGAATTAACCAAATTTGCAGGTAGTTCACCTGCGTCTGCAGCACTAACAAAACCAGAAGTATATGCAGAATCACCTTGTGGATTGTATGTTTCTTCTAAAAGGTCTGTTCTTCTTAAAGCATCACCTTTTTTAACATCATTAATAATTCTGTTTTCTCTTGTATTTATTTGCCTTTCAGTCTCAGGTGCATTAACTCTATTATCTAAAGAATTAACAGCGTTAGAACTAAAGTTCATTGGACCATTTGCTTTAGGTAATGTTGTTTGTATTATATCATCATTGTCACCAACATAAGGAGGTAATGTTGTTTGTATTATCTCATCATTAGCATAAGCATAAGGAGGTAATGTTGTTTGTATTATCTCATCATTGTTATTAACATAAGGAGGTACAGAATAATTATTATTAACAGCATTAATGATAGCCATTTCTTGTAAATTTCTTCTATCTTCATCAATATTACTTGGTACTGTGTAAGGAGATAATTGTGTTTCTATTATTTCATCATTAGCATAAGCATAAGGAGGTAATGTTGTTTGTATTATTTTATCTTTTAATAATTTAGGAACAACTGCACCTGTACCATTTCTATATCCAGGTACACCTTTAGTACCGTTATTAAATCCTAGTTCAGGTATTTCCAAACCTTCAAAAGGAGGTACATTAATACGACTATCAGCAGTACTTGTAACTCTAGGGGGTACTGTTGGAACGAACTCTTCTCTTGGAAACATTGGTTCAGCTACTGCTGGAACCTCACCTGCAATGTTAGTGCTGTAACTATTACCGTTCCATTCAAATGTACCGCCACTACCTTGTTGTTTTCTAGCTTCACCAAATGCTTGGTTAAAGCTTTTAGGTTGAGGTACGGCTTGTTGATTCATATCTTGTTTTATACCTTCCATTATAATATTATTTTGATTAGGTACAGTATTAGATTCAGAAGGTCTCATTAAAGGAACACTAGTTTGTTCTGGCACTAAGTTTACTTCTTGACCAGAAGGTATTTGTTCTCTAAAAATATTAGCTAAATCATTAGATCTTTTAGGTGTTTGAGTATTCCAATTACTATCTAAAGCTTCTACCATAGCCTTATTATAATCACCAGAGTCTAATCCTTTTTTCATTTCTGTAAATAAAGCTTGTTTACCTTGACCTAGTTGAAATGCTTGATTTATTAAACCTTCTTGTACTGATACAGGAAAAGTATTAAAATTATTAAAATTTGCCATTGCAGAATTTTTAGCTATCTTAATATCTTCCTGAAAAAATTCTTCTAATTGTTTATTAGTAAAAGGTTTAACTTTTTTACTACCTTTTTTATCAGGATCGTAAATCATAGATCTATATTTTTCAGGTAATTTATGACCAGTACCTATAGTTGGATTACCCATTGTATCTTCGTATACATAGTCTTTAAAACCTTCTCTTTCTCTAAGTAGTTTCTCTAACGACATAATTAACTCCTATGATTGTCTCATACTTAACATGGCTTTCATATCGTTATGAGCATACTTTTGTTCAAAAGCTTTTTGCTTTCTTGCTTCTTCTGCTTCCCAAGCTTTCTTTTTTAAAGACATATCTTGTAGCACTTTCATTTGTTCTCTTTGAGACTTACCTGACAAAGGACCCATCATAGGTTCTTGAGGCATTGCTTCAGATACTTCTTGTGTACCATCATTTAAAAATGCAGTACTGTTAGCAACTGCATTAGCTTGCCTACCTTCAGCAACCATAGCGTTTATAGCTGGTTTGTTTTGAGGGTTTTGGGCGGCGGCAGCTGGTATAACAGCTTCACCTGGAGTTAACATAGCAGGTACACTATCAGTACCACCAGCATACGCCATGTTAGTACCTTGATTATAACCTACATAGTTGGTTCCATTCATATAACCTTGTAAAGGATCAGGACCATAGTCCATCTCAGGTACTCCACTTGTACCATTGTTAAATAACATAGATACAAAGGGAGCCGCAGGACCCAGTGCTGTTCCAGCAAGAGCTTTGGTTGCCATACTGCTTATTGCTTTCTGCATTAATTGGTTAGTAATACTAGGGCCTTGTTGAACACCAGGACCACCTCTAATGTAGTTAGGCCGAACATTCATTTCTTCTTCCGCCCTTCTTAAAGGGTCTTGAGCTAGGAAGTTCATTACTTTCCTCCACTGCTTGATTGTTTACTACTTGACTGGCGAGTAGCATTTGCTTTAGCATCATCTACAGCAACACTACCTACTGGTAACCCTGAAGATTTAGATGTCCAGTTTTTAGTAGTGCTATTCCAATAAGTATTATTCATATCAGTTCCAGCAGGAATTTCTTTGCGTTCATTACCGAACCTGTCATAATTCATATTACGACCTAGTCCATCTGCGTTAGGCTCGCCCATTCCTTCATTATTTTTTCTACCACCTTCTACACCTGAAGCATATACTTGATTACTTACAGTATCATTTAGGTGATAAGGCTCATACTTACCTGTACCAAGAACATAATTACCTATACCTTTATTTTGACCTGGGTTTTCCATAAGCATTTGTCTTTCTTCTTCAGTTTTACCTGCACCTGTAAAAGCATTTACTAAAGAAGCCCCTGGTATAAAAGAAGGTACTGGTTTTCTACCATACTGAGCGTTAGGGTTGTTAGCAAGGTCTTTAGCCATTTGATCTGCTAGAGCTTGTTTATTATCGTCACTTCTTTGTTTTCTTCTGTTGGCTAATAAAGCTTCGGTTTCACTTAAAGGGCCACCAACAGTTTTATATGCATTGCCAGCATTATCTACTTGATACACTGTACCTGTAGTATACTTAGGTGCATTGTATTCACCTTCAAATGCACTAGTAAAAGGAGAATTATTATTAGATGAAGGATTAGAAAAAATAGTTTTTGCAAGAGGAGCTCTTAT
>ENA-ORDA01002780-ORDA01002780.1-marine-metagenome-genome-assembly--contig:-NODE-2780-length-12898-cov-5.156306_pt1 | contig 12898 bp, 6 predicted proteins | sample MGYA00237778_ERZ508506 | MGnify/ENA primary metagenome ERZ508506 (study PRJEB26177, sample SAMN06267891) | marine metagenome | isolation source: Monterey Bay, California, USA | place: Pacific...
ATAACGTCACCTAAAGACATTAATAAGTCTCTCTTAAGTTTAGGTGTCTCAGCGGAGAAAGTTATTGAGAACTCATTATTTTCGGCCCACGACCTTAAATCTTTTAAGTTTAAAAACTTTTTCTCTTCAAAAGGGAATTTTTTTAATAACCTGTCAGGTGAAGTGTAGATACCATATATTTTCATACTAGGACTTACCAATAGAGTTATTTTGTGTTCATCCATTCCAAAAAAAACAGGTTTCTTTAGAAAGATTCTACCTAATAATCTATTAATCATATCAACCATAGAGCCGCTCTGTGGTTTTTCATTATCGTTATGTGGGGTAAATTTTCCTGACATAACTATAAATAGTCTTAATTGTATTCTTCGTCAGGTTTCCTATCGGGAAAAACAATATAATATTCATTTAAAAATGATAGTAGTATTTCTTCATCAATAAACTGTTCATCCACCTCTTCAAGTTCATCGTTCCATGTTTCCATACCATCAAAATCCATGTCGTAGTCATCAAAAATATCTGTAGTCATATCAATATTATATCCAAACTCTTCAACATAATGATATTCAATAGTATCGGATACAATATTATCATTGTTTAACACTTGAAACTCGACTTTTAGTATATTATTACTTTTATTTATATATGAACTTATAATTTCTATAATTTCCATTTCCTTAATTAAATAAATCGTTTATTTTATATACAAATATCTAAAAAATGACAAAACACCTAATAGAACTACTTGATTATGATTTTATTGACGGAACATTAAACATAATGTTTTCACTAAATAATGAAGAAGGATACAGAGAAATAGAAATTTGTGAAGGGGACTTCTCAGATTATATTGAATCAATAGGAAATTTAGAAGTATTTAGTGACGAGTGGGATTACGCAACAGAAAGTCATTACACCAAAGATTGGGTTATATCATATGATGAGTATATTGAGGATTATTTAGAGAATGAGAAGCAAATAAAAATTAATAAAGAACTTAGAGATGAGATTATTGATGTAAGACATAAGTTAGGTAAATCAAAACAAATCTTATCAAATAGTGAAGCAGATATATTAGTACTAAATGGTTCAGTATCTTCTTTAAAGAATCAAAAGAAAACTATCGAAGATAGAATAGATGAAGTATCTAAGTTAGAAGAACAATTTGGATTATATGAATACTATCTAAACGCTTTAGGAAAAGATGGTGTATCTTATGAATTGATTTCTAAGGCACTACCAATGATAGAGGGTGAAGTAAATAACATCTTAGGTCAAATCGTAGAGTTTGGATTACAATTAGAGATGGATGGTAAGAACGTTAACGCTAACATCGTTTATGATGACCAGAAATGGAGTTTAGAGATGTGTAGTGGTATGGAGAGGTTCATTAGTGGATTAGCAATTAGAATCGCTCTAATCAATGTATGTAATCTTCCTCGTCCTAACTTCTTAGTAATCGATGAAGGGTTTGGAACATTAGATAATGAGAACTTAACATCATTGTATATGTTGTTTGCTTATCTTAAAACTCAATTTGAATTTGTGATGATAATTTCACATATAGATTCTATGAGAGATGTTGTAGATACTTTGATGGAAATCAAAAAGGTAAATGGATTTAGTAATATTAAGTTTTAGACCTTAATACATTTGTGGGGAAAGTTTGGTTAGGGGTTACTTTTTCTTTAATTAAACTTTCCACTAAACCATTCATTTTATATCCTTTATCTTTACAAAACGATTTTAATAATTGATGAACATCAGCATCAATTTGTAACATTGCATATTTTTTCATATTTTTATCCATTTTCTTTCACTATTAAGAGTAAACGAGCCTATATGAGTTCTATTCCATTCCGATGGAGTTATTAGTGATAAGAATATATCACCTTTACCATCATCATATAAATGATAGGTATCACCAATAACAGGCTCAAAGTTAAATTTAGATTTGTAAACCAAATCATTCCATTTGTATTCTTCAACTAATTTTTGATACTCTTCTTTTAATTCATTGAATTTAGAAGATAGTTGTTTGTTTACTTTATTAACACTTATACTTTTCCAAGTTGATATATCCTCCATCTTAATTGCCGGAGCACCAACATTAGTACCATATGGTAATATATTAGAATTAAACCCCTTTTCTTCATCATAAACTACGTTATCTGGGTATTTCTTCTTCATTCTTTAGAACTCTTTAGTTTTCTTTAGAATAAATATTGTAAATTAATTTTTTGAAATATTTATAATGGAAATAAAGTAACTATTCGTTAATGGCTAGAATTAAAAAATATTCACCCGAACAAAAACTATCATCATTTCAAACTCTTATATTAGATGAAAATCCTAACTCAGATTATTTTAGAATAACTGAGTTTAAAGATACGTTTACTGGTGGTAAGAATGGATTCCTTATAGAGGGTTCTGAATATCTAAAAGAATCAACTGAAATTAAGATTGAACTTTTAGATGTAGAAGGTAATCCTATATACTTTGAGCCAGGTAATGGTATTCCAGAATACTATGAAGGTATTTCTAAATTAATAGCTGTTTACATATATAACGATACTCCAATTGGATTAGGTAAGATTACTGTTTTAGGTGAACTTAAAAAATACGATGATAATGGTGTAATACGAGATGTACCAGAACAATGGAAAGGAACTTACAATGTTAAGTGGGAACGAACATTTCAAATAAATCAACTACTTTCTAACGAAGATAAGGTTAGGTTTTATCGTAGACCTCAAGTCACAATCGATGAAATAGTAAAACCTATTTTTAGTGGTAACCCACCATCGGTAACTCAAACTGGTTCGGTTGATGGTATTCCATTAGTTCCACTTGCTGGTAGTAATGTATCCGATTTTATATTACCTACAAGTTACCGATTAAAAGTTAACTCAGGTAATAAATGGACTGGTTCAGTTGAGGGTGAGAAAATAACATTTGATAATATAACGTATTCTCCAACAATTGAAGAAATTGTAAATGAAACTGAAATAATTGTATCACCTCCATATGCAGAAGATAATATTGTAACATCATTTACGAATGAAGATTACTCAGTAGAGTTTCCATATATAGAAGGTGTAGGTGATTTGGCAACGGCACTAACTGGTTCGTTTGCTAAGATTAGTATTACTGATATGAAAACTTTTGTGGGTGATGCTGCAAGAGTAAAGATATTTAGAAGGTCACAAAATAACTTAACTGATTTTGAATTTGTACAAGAGATACAATTAGAATCAAATGAGTTACTTAGAGATATAACAACATTTGCTAAAAAGGAAGAACCATATGGATTCTTTTCTCAAGCAGTATTAGATGATTATTGGGTAACCTCATCAATTGATTTTGATGTTACATTTAATCAAAACTTTTTATACAATTCAGCTAAGTTAAATTCTACCCCTACAAATTACTTCTTTACATCTGAGAGTTTTGATATTCAGAATGGAGTTGAATATACATTGGATTTAAATGTAAGAAAGGAAACAACTGACCCTAATGCTTATTTAAAAGTATTTTTAAGTGGTTCATATAATGGTAAAGGTGTAGAACAACAAATAGCAAATTTACCTTCAACAACTGGAATACTTCAGAAAACAAACTTTAGTGAAAATATAGTAGCAAATAATTTTGATAATGCTGAACTATATTTTGAAGTAAGTGGTAGTGATTGGTATGTAAATAATGTAAGTTTAAAAGCATCACAAGAAACATCGTTTTCTCCAGATGAGATTACATTTATACAACAAGTACCTAAACTATTAGTAGAAGAAACATTTGATTATCGTTTTGAATTTTACGATATCAATAACAATTATATTCCAATAACAGTAGAAGATACAAAAACATTTAGTGGTGGTAACACTAACCTATTTGAAAAAAGTATTGAATTAAATCCTCAAAATTTATACTTCTCATTTGATTCAGCATCTAGTCCGGCTAATGCAGTACCACCTCTAACAATAGCAATTGATGTTGATACCACATTGGTAACTGGTTCTATAACTTATACATCTGGTGCATTTGATTTCTTTGGAAATTTATTATCATCATCACAATATGCTGGTGGTATTTACCCTGGTTACTTAACTAATTGGGATGTGGATGGTGGTAGAGAACCATTTTTAAGAGTACAAGATTTTACTGGTTCAAGGGATGATATCTCGGTTCAGTTCATTAGATATACTGGTGCCATTGAAGGAGTTTCTGATACCTTTGTAATTAGTAGAGTTGAAGATGGTAAGGGTGGTGTTAGTTTTGAGATAGTACCATTTAGAGGAGTTCAGATAAAAAATAAAGAATCTAAGACTTTAGAAATACAGGCAGTAAGAGTTGATGGTATAAATCGAATAGATTTAAGAGCTGGTTTAGATAGAGGATTCTCTGATGCTAAATTACATTTATTATCATCATCGTTAGATGGTACAACCGAAGTTAATACTTATGTATCACTTTCACAGGCAATTGAAAACTCCGACTTTATAGAAGGTGTAAGTGTTGGTACAACTGGTAGTGGTGAGATTGATTATAATGCTATCTTTGATAGAGATGCAATTGATAATGAGTTGACTGTTTATCTTATGGATGGACCAACTTCCGAATCTATTTTAACATCACAAATTCTAACTGATTTAAAAGATGGTTTAAATCCTGGTTTGATAACCTCAACCGCAGACCAATTTAATATAAAATATAAACCAAGAGAAGCATTCTCATTTGACCCTTCTCAGATAATTGTAACATCATCATTCCAACAAAGAGGTAGTACTCTGAATCCATTAACTGCTAGTTTGGTTGTAAAACCATCGGCATCGATTCAACCTTTAACTGAACTACCTGAACTATTTGTATTTTATGATACTGGTGCTTTTGATGATACGATAACAGTAGCTGTTACTAATGTTGTAGGTGATTCAATAGATAGTGGATTCCCTGGTATTAGTGTTCCATATTATACTGCTACTCAAACAAAACAATTAAACTTTGAATTTACATATACAGAACCAGTTACTTCTGCGTCTGTAACTGCAAATAAAACATTCTTTATTACACCTGATGGTTTACCTGGTCAAGATTCTATTGTTATTGATATAGACCCTAATCCAATTTCATTAGGTTCAAATCATAAAGGTGAGGTATATAATTATTCTTTAGCTGATACTGATGTACAAATAACACAAGGTGATTTATTTTTAATAAATACTGGTAGTGGTAATCCTGGTACATTTACAACAACATCGGTTGTACCTACTAATATAGTTTTCGAAACCTTAGTTGGTGATTCAACAACAACAATGAGTTTGGCTGGATTTGAAACAATGTCAGCAATTAGTGCAAGTGTACAATTTAATTTTAATATATTTCCATACTTTACGGCATCTTTAATAACTGCAAGTAAAACACAAAAGTTTACAAAGATAGTAGATGGTGGTGGACCAATTGAAGTAACATTAGACCCAATAGCAAATGCACTAAACGCAGATGAAATAGGATTTGTTTCTGATTATTCAAGTGCAACAACTGAAGTATTTATAAAACAAGACGATGAGTTCTTCTACTATGATGAATTCGATGGTGGTAGGCCAGGTACATTTGTAACGGAATCTATAACACAAAGAAATATACAATTTTCAGAAGTTTCATCTTCATTTAGAGATTTAATCGGATCTGGTAGTATATCTTCATCTGGTGGAGAGATATTACACTTTAAAGGATTTGATGGATTGGCAAACAATCAACCATCTGGTAGTATTACATATAAATTTAAGGTTTACCCCTATTCATTAACTGGTGGTGTGGCTGGTGTTCCTAGAATAGTTTCAAAAACACAAACGTTCTCAAAAGTAAATGATGGAACTGCTGCAAGAAAAGTGAGTTTAGTTGCAAGTAGTGATGTAGTTGTTTATAATGGAGATGGTATTAAGGTGGCACCATCTGGTGATGTTCAATTATCAGCAACTGCTATAAATGTAACTGGTTCTGCTTTCTTTACATTCTTAAATAATGATGGTTCTACGATACAAGCATCATCTACGAATAACTCAACAACAGTTGGTGATTTACCAGCAACTGGTTCAACAAAAACATTTACAGTTGAATTGAGGGATGGTTTAGTGGATGGAACGATTGTAGATACGGATAGTGTAACTATTTCTGGTGTTGGTGAAGGAGCAACTGCATATTCTGCACAACTTTCTAACCCAGCATCTTCTATAACTGTTGAAGTTGATGGTACAACATTCTTTGAAAATGCAGGTACATTAATAAGAGCATATAAAGGTGGAACTGAATTACAATATGTTGAAGAGTATGATGAAGAAGCAGTTGACCCAGTAACATTTTTACCAATTGGTACATTCGGACAATTCTCAGCATCAGTAGACCAAATATCAACTTATCTAACACAAGGTACTTTAGGTAATGGTGAGGCAATCGCAGAAACATCAGGTGAATTATATGCATCTGCATCACTTATAACTAATTGGAATTCACCTCAACAAAATACACAAGGGTTTGTAATATACAAAATAGATTTTGAAAATGGTAGAGCCACTCAATTTGTACAACAATCATTCTCAACTGTATTCGAAGGAGCAACTGGACCTGGTATTGTAATGAGGGGTGAGTGGACAGGTAGTATTGCATACATATTTGACCAAGGTAATCAAAGGAGAGATGCTGTACTTAGAGATGTTAGTGGAACAACTCATTATTGGGCAACAACACAAGCAGTACCATCTGGTTCGGAATACATCGATGGTGATGATGTTTATACATTAGAACCACAACTACCATCAGGACCTCCTTATGAAGAAGGAACTATTGATAGTAATGGTTGGGAATATTTAGGTGAACAAGAATTATTTGTTGCAGCTAAGATTGCAATCTTTGATGAATCATTTGTAAAAAATACAATTAACGTTGGAGTTCCTCCCATTGGAAATCCAAATGCACAAATTGCAATAGTTGGTGGAACTGATGAACCATACATATCAGTTGGACAAACTGCTATTCAAGGATATGGACAAGAGGGTGTATTCATTGGGATGAGTAACGATAGTGGTTCAAATGGAACTTCTGGAATACTTTCATTAACAAGTGATGATAGCACTGGAACATATAACCAATTAGCATGGGATGGTGAAACCTTATTAATAAAAGGAGCAATCAGACAAACTGCTGAAGGTGTTGTTGAATCAAGAAACTTAGGATTATGGGATTCTGCTCCTAGTGGATTTTCATTTAGGGTTGGTGATATGGTTTCTAATGAAACTATAAGTTGGGAATGTATTTTAGTTCACGTTAAAGGTGTTGGTAATGATGAGCCGGGTGTTGGTTCTTCATATACAACATATTGGGAAGAATCAAACTTATCGGCAAAATCACTTAGATTATCAGCAGATACTCAAATATTTAGAGTAGCACAAGATGGAACGATAACACCATCTACCATAACACTTACAGCTAATAGACAAAATATAGGAAGTTCTACTACATATTCATCAAGTCCATCAATTACTGTTGGTGGTAGTGGTGATACTGCAACAATAACTCCTGCTCAGTTTGGTTCTAATACTGCAGTAACATTTACTGCAACTGCTGGAGGTTTTGAAGATGAAATGACAATTGTAAAACTTGAAGAAGGTAGTAATGCATTAACTGTTGTTAACTCAAATGAATCACACACATTACCAACAACTGAAGCAGGAACAGTTACTTATGCAGGTAGTGGAACATCAATAAAGTTATTTGAGGGAGATACTCTTTTAACATTCAAAACTAGTTCTGCTAGTGATGGACAATATAACCTTACCGTTGTTGGAAATGATATAGTACCATTTAATGGTGGTAATTTAAATTCACAAGATGGTAATACAATAGTATCGATTCCAGACCATGGTACAATGAGCCAAAATAATGCAGATATTTCTTACATATTTACGGGTAAAAGATTAAATGGAACAGTATTTGTATCACTTGTAACTCAACAAACTTTTTCAAAAGCTATAGCTGGTTCAAGTGCAGAAAGTATAAGATTATCAGCAGATTCTCAAATATTTAGAATCAACCAAGATGGAACACCAACACCATCAACAATTACTATTACTGCAGATAGACAAAATGTATCGACTAGTACTACATTTACTACTAACCCCACTCCAATAGCAACTGGTGGTAGTGGTGATACATTAACAATAACTCACGCTAATTTCTCACAAAATGGTGCACACACAAAAAATACAATTACTGCAACTGCTGGTGCCGTATCTGATGAAATTACAATAGTAGAAGTAAGAGAAGGAACTGATGCGATAACATCTATATTAACAAATGAAGCACATACACTAAATGCTACTTCTGCTGGAGTGGTAAGTGATTTTACAAATAGTGGAACTGAATTGGTTGCATATGAAGGGGCTAACCAATTAACTTTCCAAAAGCCAAATACTATTGTTACAAATAAGAGTTTTGAGGCAGATACATCTGATACTCATGCAGATGGTGATGATGGATTTTCTTTTGCTGAGGGTGATATAGGGGCTGGAATTGCTTCCGATATTACAAATATTTGGAGTATATTAGCAGAATTAGGAGTTCTATGGGTCAGAGATGCTGATGCTAATGGTAATTATTTTACCCATGTTGCTGGTTCAACATATGGTGATTATGCAAAGGTTAAGTCTATAACCAATACCAGTGGAACAAATTGGTATGTTGAATTGGCTCCTAGTCATGAAATGGGCCCATATTCAGAGGACCAATCATTCCTCTTCCAATTTTGTGCATATGATGGAGATAACAATAAACAAATATTAACTGGAGCACTTACATCTGCATTAACTAATTCTGAATTTACTATTGAATTTGCTGCATACAAAGGATTTTTGGGTTCTCAATTCCCATCACTTGATGGAGATGGTTCAACCACAGGTGTAGTAAACGATTTAACTGCATTTTCAAATACGTTAGATAATGGGTTTATTGCGTATGTATTAAAACATATAAAAGCAAATGGTGATGTAATAAGAACAGTAAAAAAACAATCTTTTACAAAAACAAAAGCAGGTGCAGATGGTACACCTGGTGAGGGTGGAGCTGGTGTAACATATAGAGGAAATTGGGCAAATGATGCTAGTGTAATATATAACTCATCTGATGTAAGAAAAGATGTAGTTAAATTCGATGGTGATTTCTATATTGCTGATTACGCTGCAGCTGATACATTTTTAGGAAATGAAACACCACAATCTAATCCAACTTATTGGGCTACCTTTGGTGCACAATTTGAATCAGTAGCAACTGATATACTCTTTGCTGAAGATGTTTACGCTAATAGAACAATAAACATTGGAACTAATACCGCTGGTTCTCCTGTAATAGCATTAAATGCAGATTCATCATCTGGATACATAAATCCATTTATATCAATTGGACAAGAAGCCGTATCACAATCATTTGGTGAAGAAGGACTTTTCTTAGGATATTCATTAGGTAAACCTGCATTTTCTATGGTAAATGGTAATTCATTTATGTCTTATGATGTTACAGGTTCTCTTAGACTTTCTGATGTACCTCTAACTGGTACGGGTTCTTCTATTATTGGTGCTGAAATAAAAGTAGGTAGAAACCCAAATATTACCGTAGGAACTCCTGGTGATTATAATTTTAAAGTATCAACTGATGGTATTGTATCTGCATCCGCAGCATTCATACAAGGTCAAATACAAGCTGATAGTGGTCAGATAGGAGATTGGAGAATCGATGAAGCAACAAGAACTCTAAGAGATGATAACTCTGAGATTATATTCGACCCTAATTTACCCGAAATACAATTATATAAAGGAACACCGCAAGTAACCACAATTACAAATAGTATAACCTCATCTGTAGTCTGGTCTGATGCAACAAATCAATTTATTATTACGGGTACGGGCACTCCTCCATATCCAGAAGGAGATGTGGGTGGCGGAACACAAAGAATACGTCAATCCAGATACATCAATAAATTTAATACCCCAGCATTGGTTGAACTATCTAATCATGATAATGGAACACTTGCTCATGGTGGTTACTATTTTGATATGTCTGATTCAACCCTTGCTGCTGATGAGAATATAGGTGGTCATCCTGCGCATTACCTAGCATTCTCAATAACACAAGATGGAACTCATGGTGGTGGAAGTGAATATAATCACCCAACATCATTACCAGCAACAGCCGGAGGTACTAGTCAAGGGTTTTTAATTATATCAAGTTCTGAAGCACCTGGAACTGCGGGTTCTTATGTTCAGATTCACTACTCGGCAAGTATGGACCCAGAGTTACCGACTGGTAAATTACATTATTACAATAAAAATGTAGCTACCGCTGGTGGAGAAGTTTTATTATCAATTAATGATTTTACCGAAACTACATATACCGATTTAACAAAAAAAGTTTCTATTGGTGTGAGTGATACACTAAGAAGTACCACATCAACTTCAGATACTTTTGAATGGACAAGTGGATTTACATATTCTGATGTGAATGTAACAAATGGTTCCACTACCATATTAAGTACGGCCTCTTCCACCAAAACTATTGGTGTAGGTGATGTTGTATTAAATAATATTGAAATCCCTTTATCAAAACTCAAAGCTTCTGGAATCACCAATTCTGGTTTTAGTGTAACTGAACCTAGTTACCCACCATCATATGATGGGCAAATACATGGTGGTATTACTGCTCAAAATGGTGGTACAAAAGGAACTCGTCAAATTACCCAACGATTTGATTTAATTGATGCCAGTGATAATGTGGTTAACGGATTTAGTAATTCAGGTGATTTACTTCGTTCACAAATTGTGTATGGTGCTAAATCTGCAATAAATGGATATGTTGGTTATGAAGATAATTTTCAATCCGTAGTAGGTGAAACTAAAATAACTTTAGAAGATGGTAGTACAAAATTAGCAAAAGATATTACCTTAGATGATAAAATTTTAGCATGGGATGAAAAAAATAACAAATTCACATCAGCTAATTTAAGTAATATATCAAAGAGGCATGTTTCTAATGTGTATGAAGTTAAAGTTGATAATAAAGTAATTGAAGTATCCGAAACACATGGATTTTGGTTGTTTGGAGATGATACAAATAGTGCTAAAGTTCTTGCATCTGATTTATACAAAAATCAAGATAATGAAGAACTTAGTAAAGTGTGGGTAAAAGATGGTGATACTATAAAAAAATGTAATATTACTTATATTAAAAATATTAAAAAAGATACCGAAGTAATCACTTTCAGTGTTCCAGGTTATGTAAATTATGTATCAAACGATATAATTTCTCACAACGTATTTGGGGGACCAGGGTTTGAGCTGTCTTGGATATATACAGCCTTTGCAGCTGCACAACTTGCATCTAACAGCGGTAATTTTATTGAACAATCTGCAACAACAACTGATTCAGTAACTACCTCAACTTATGGTGGGGTGGTTAGTGCAAGATATAGAACAACGGTATCTGCAGCTGCCGGAACAAGTATGTCAGTATCGGCATTAGGTGTAGTTACTACAACAACGAATAGTACTACTGCTAATTTTGGTATAGCGGATTCTGGTAATAATGTAGTTATTTCAATACCAGCTGGTAGTGGTCTTTATGGACAAACTACCCAAACAGTATTACTTTCATCAAATACAAACTTTGTAGAAATCCAACCAGCTGGAATACAAATTGTATCAGATAGTGATAGATTTGTAAAAATACCACTATTAGCTGCAAATTCTGGAAACACAGACCCAATAATTCAAGCAAATGATGGTATTGCATTGTTTAAATCAAGAAAGGCAGTAAGTGAACTTTCATCAACTAATGAAACAGATAGAACAGCAATTTCTTCCGCAGGTGATATCAATTCATTTCCTTCGAATACCTACACTTTAGGAAATTCAACTTATAAATGGAAGGAGTTGAATGGTTTGGATATTAGTGGACTGGCAGTAACACTGGATAGTGGTCCTGTTACATCTAATACAGGAATGACACTTTCAAATAACAGTACTTCTGATTTTGAAAGTATTGTAGTACTTCCTGGTGGTGTGATTTTACAATTTGGATATCTTTACGATAATGGTTCTAATCCAAAAAGTGTTACTTTCCAAACCGCATTTCCAACTGCACTCTTATCCGCAGGATGTTCTACTCTGAGAGGTAGTGCTGGTGGAAGTGGATTTGGTCATGTAACTGACCTAAAATTAACTGGAATGAAGATTGTAATAGATGAAGAACAAGGATTTTGGTGGGCATATGGAAAATAAAAAATATAAAAAATGACAGAATTAGATTTTAGTGATACATTTGAAATAAAATATTACGGAGAATATAATAGTGGAAGTGGTGATTATGAAGGATTTTATATGTCAAATGTTTGGCCAGATTATGATTCTATACCTACTCCAAATATAGAATTAACTGAATCGCAGTGGAAGGAAGCTAGACAAAATAGACAAACTAGATTTAGAGTTATTGATGGGATTCATACAGAAGTACCATTTACTACCGATGAAGAAAATGAAAAAATACTTGGTGGTATGATAGCCAAAAGACTCAGTTTACTAAGCCAAAGTGATTGGGTAGTTTTACCCCATTCTCCTATTACTGGTTCTAAATTAGATGAGTGGATTCAATATAGACAAGACTTGAGAGATATAACTTCACAAACTCCACCATATACCCTACCAACAAAACCAGAATAATTTCGTATTGAAGGAGCTTGACCAGTATAGCCATGGAGGACAAACAAAAGTGGTACGGGCTCGCTATCTGAATCGTAGTTACTTGGGGTGTGCACGATGAAATTGCGTGTATAATTTCCAAACACCGTAGAATATGTTGC
>ENA-ORDA01002782-ORDA01002782.1-marine-metagenome-genome-assembly--contig:-NODE-2782-length-12895-cov-3.839601_pt1 | contig 12895 bp, 7 predicted proteins | sample MGYA00237778_ERZ508506 | MGnify/ENA primary metagenome ERZ508506 (study PRJEB26177, sample SAMN06267891) | marine metagenome | isolation source: Monterey Bay, California, USA | place: Pacific...
TTTAATCAAGTTTTAATTGATACTGCTGGGAGATTACAAAATAAAAAAAATTTGATGGAAGAATATAAAAAAATTGCAAACGTAACAAAAAAGATAGATCCTGAAGCTCCTCACGATGTAATTTTAGTTTTAGACGCTACTTCAGGGCAAAATGTAATAAATCAAGTTGAAGAATTTAATAAAATCATTCCTATCACTGGTCTTATAATGACAAAATTAGATGGTACTGCAAAAGGAGGAATACTTTTAGCAGTTGCTAAAAAATATAAACTTCCAATTATCGCCTTGGGCTTAGGAGAAAAAGAAGATGATCTACAAATTTTTGATGCAGAAAAATTTGCTGACGCTTTTACTCAAATTAGTTGATTAAAGTGCTTGATATTAAAGGCTTATAGAAGCTACACTTATAATTTTCTTTAAAATTATCATGTCCACAATTTTTAGCTATTGATGAAATGATAAAATCAAATTTTCCATTTTTTGGATAAAGTTCTAATTTTTTTTCACTAATATCAAATTTAAAATTGGCATTTAAACTTTTAACAGCACTTATCATTACTAATGTTTTATTATCTTTTAAAAGATAATAAGCAAAATCATCAGGAAAAACTGGGAAGTCATATTCTTCAAGAAAATATTTTGCTCTTTTAGGAAACCACTCATAAGAAATCAATGGATATGAAATTTTTTTTTCATAATCATACAGATAAAGATCTTTAGGGTAGTCATTTATATAATTACTGTTTTCTCCTCTTGCTAATATTGCCTTCTCTCTGGTTTTAAAATATAGAGCAAAATTTTCATTATGTGAGTTCATCTGATCTATATGAAACAAATTCTCAATCATTAACTTATTTTCTTCTGCTAAAACAAAATTTTTAAAAGATAGAAAAATAATAAATATTAATAGAGTCTTTCTCACATATAAAATTTAAAAAAAGAATTTGTACTATGTTTGTTTAGAATGTGGCTTAATTTAAACTTTTTATAAAAGATTTTAACGCAAACAAAAGATTTTCATCATATTCCATCATGTGATCGTCAAATTTTGTAAAATAAGAGTATTTTGGCTGATTGGCAATTTCATAAATTTTTTTACCCATCCAAAAAGGAACTATCTGATCAACTTCACCATGCATAATTAGAACTGGTATATTTATATTTTTGATTTTGTTTTGATTGTCATACTTATCCTTTAACAAAATAGACACTGGAATATATGGATAAAAGTTTTTTGCAGCTTCGACCATCGATGTAAAAGGTGTCTCGAGTATTAAACCAGCATAATCCTTATTTTGAGCTATCTCAGTTGCAACTCCAGTTCCAAGGGACTCTCCATAAATGACTATGTCTTTTTCTGTTAAACCTAATTTTTTAAGCCATAAAATTGTGCTATTTGCATCTACATAAAGTCCTTCTTCAGAGGGTTTTCCTTTGTTTCCACTAAAACCTCGCCAAGCTATTATTAAAAAATTAACATCCATGTCTTTAAAGTGGTTTAATTTATGAATTCTATTTTCAAGTGTCCCGGCATTACCATGAAAATAAACAATTGTTTTGAATTTTTTGAGATCTTTTTTATGAAACCAACCTAATAGATTTATGTTATCTGAGGTTATAATCTTAACTTTTTCTACTTCAACTTCCATTCTGTCTCCAGAATAGTTATTTTCTAAAGGATGATACATTAAACTTCTTTGAAAAATAAAAAGTAGAATTAAGACCGAAACATAAATAGCAATTATTCCAATAATAAATTCCAAATAAAAATTCCTACGTTTTAGTTTCATAATTTTTTTTAGCTAAATAAACACCAAAGAATACTAAAACTGTACCTAAATAATGAAAGGTCTCAAGCTTTTCATCAAAAAATATAAACCCATAAATGGCAGCATAAATTGTAAAAACATAAAGTGTAAAACCAGTTAAGGAAGCTCCCAAACTTTTTTGAGCCTGAGTATAAAGAGTAAATGCAATTATCCCTGGAGATATTGCAGCAAATAAAACCCATAAAAAAAATTGTGGATTAAAAACAGTTCTTTGAACAGCTACTTCTTCGATTATATAAAACGGTAATAAGCTTATTGCTCCAAAAAAAGCAACTAATGTAAATCTTTGAAAAATAGGCAATTGCGACTTCCAATAAAAAAGATAAATAGAATAAAGAGCCCAACCAATAGCTGCAGCTAACATCCATAGATCACCTATTGTAAAATTTAAATTTAATAATAAATTTAAATCACCCTTAATAATAATTGCAAAAACTCCAATTAAGCAAGAAACTAAGCCAATAATTTTTATAAAATTAACTTTTTCATTAAAGAAAATTGCTGATATCAAAATTATAAATATAGGTGATGAGGTATAAATAATTCCCATATTTGTAACTGTTGTTGTTTCCCCAGCTAAAAAAGGGAACGCTCCACAAACACCACATCCCATTGCACCTAAAAAGAAAAGTTTTTTAAACTCTTTTTTAATTATTTTTGAATTTTTGATTAATAATGAATATGTAAAAGGTAGAAGTAATAAAACAACCACAGCCCATCTCCAGAATGCCAATGAAATTGGAGGAACATACTCAACACCACCTCTTGCAACTATTAAATTAGATGCCATAAAAATAGGTTGAATAAATAAAAGAGAGAAAGCTAAAAAATTATTTTTTTTATTAGACAATTTTTTTCAGTTAGAAATACATTTAGCATTATCATGTTTTTTAGTAAAGGATAAAATTAAATTTATTTATACCGATGATAATGCGAATGAATTAATAGGACGTATATCAATTGATGCATCTATAGATGATGTCTTGGAAATATCTTTTGTTGGTTTTGAAACTTTTGAACTCAAAATTTCAAATCTTACGGATGATTTCACTATCCAACTTAAAGAGGGGAATGAATTAGAAGAAGTAGTCGTTACAACTTTTGGATTTGAGAAAAAAACAAAAGCTCTCGGCTATTCAGTTACACAAGTTGAGGGTGACGAATTAAGTAGAGTTAAATCAACAAATCCGCTTCAGGCTCTTCGAGGGAAAATCGCTGGGGTATCTATAAATAGCAACGCATCTGGTGTAAAGAATTCCACAAGAGTAGTTATACGTGGAAATAGTTCCTTTGGAGGAAATAATCAGCCCTTATATATAGTTGATGGTATTTCTATTCAAAATGAGCAACTTGGTGCTGCTGGAGAATGGGGAGGGGTTGATAACGGAGATGGTTTATCAGCTATCAACCCTGATGACATAAAAAATGTTAGTGTACTTAAAGGTGGGGCTGCGGCAGCGCTTTATGGTTCAAGAGCATCTAACGGTGTTATTTTAATAACTACTAAAAATGGTAGTGCAGAAAAACAAGGTATTGGAATTGAGCTTTCTAATCAAACTCAATTTACTTCCATTAATGGTTTATTCAATCCTCAAACTCAATATGGTAACGGTACCTTCGGTGATGTCGCCGTTGGCGATTCAGATCCATTTAGTTCATGGGGACCCAGTATAGGTGGGGGTAAAGTTTATGATAACATGAGTTCATTATATGATAATGCAATAAGTTTAACAAATTCTGCTGCATTTACTTCAAATACTGAAAAAGGAAGTACTCGTATTTCATTTACTAAAATGGATAGTCAGGATGTTATTAATACTTCTAAGCTAAATAGGAACTCAGTTAATTTTTCTTCATCTCAAAAGCTTTCTGATGAGGTCACAGTAAATGCCAGTATCAAATATTCTGAAACCGAAGAAAATGGAAATGTTGTAATGGCAACTGCTCCTATGAGTCCAAACGGTGCAGTTCGCGATTTTGCTCCTAATGTTGATATAAATAATTTCATAGGGCCAGAAGGAAACGGTACATCTGACGGTGAAAACGAGTATAAACCTTATGTTGGTCTTTTTACAACTAATCCATGGTTCGCTAAATTTAATAATATTACCTCGGCTAATAAGGACAGACTTTTAGCAAATGTGAATATTAAATATGACATAACTGATTTTCTGTATTTAAGAGGACAAGCTGGTATGGATAGGGGAACTAATCATTTTAACAATAATCCAATCGGTGGAGCTCCATTATTCCAACCTGGAGTAGCTTATAATGAAAAGGGGCAACTTTTTGAGCAAACCCAAACAATTAAGCAATACGATGCTGACTTTTTCATTGGTACTGACAATTTAGATATTACTAATGATATTTCATTTAATGGATTTGTAGGAACAGGTACTTTTGAATTTCAAAATGAGGCCGTGGGTATTTTTGGTGATCAGACTGTTATTCCTCAGCTATATACTATTTTAAATACTGCAAGTCAATCACCCCTTTATAGTTACGGTGGTAAAAAAATAAATTCTGTCTATGGATCTACTGAATTTTCATATCAAGACAAAATTTATTTATCAGTAACTGCAAGGAATGATTGGTTTTCAACGCTTTCAGCGCCAGGAAAAACAACACCAAATAATGATTTGTATGGTTCTGCAAGTTTATCCGTTATTCTTTCAGACTTAGTAGCATTACCTAGCTTCTTTAGCTTTGCTAAATTAAGAGGTGGTGTTTCTCAGGTAGCTGGTGGAGCTGATAACCCATATTCATTGTCACTTACATATGGATTAACTGGTTCAGGACATTTAGGAAGTCCACTCGGGGTTATAAATGGTAATGCTATCCCAAATCAGGGTCTAACACCCTTTCAAAAAGATGAAATAGAGGTTGGTTTAGACTTAAAAATGCTAAACAATAAAATTTCTCTTGATTTGGCATATTACAAAAACACTACAATTGGAGATATTGTGAATGCAACTGCATCGACGGGATCTGGATTTGGGAGTACTTTAATAAATTTAGGTGAAATGTCTAATGAAGGTATTGAATTACTTTTAAGAGCAAATGTGATAGATAAATCAGATTTAGGCTTAGATTTTAGTTTTAATTATACTAACAATACAAATATTGTTGTTAAAACTGACGAGGCTGGAAATAATATCCAATTAGCAACTGGTCAACTTTTTCAAACTAACATTGGAATTCAAGAAGGCCAACCTTATGGAGTAATTTACGGTAATAAGTATGTTAGAGACTCAGCAGGAAATATTGTTCATTCTTTAGTAAATGGTATACCAATTCCAAAAAGTGAAAACAATAATGAAGTAATTGGATTAGGTGTTGCACCTACAACCGTTGGTTTTGGAACAAATCTTCGTTACAAAGACTTTTCTCTTAATGTATTTTTTGAAGGAAAGTATGGCGGAAGTATTATTTCTAACACGAATGCTAGAATGAAATCATTAGGATTACACCAAGATACTGCTCCTAACGGATCACGAAGTAATTTTATTCCTATAGGAGTTATGGAAGACGGTTCTGCCATGCCTCAAGTTACTGAAGCTGATCTTCAGTTATACTGGAATACAGGTAATGCCGCTGGTACTAATGCAGCTGCTCTTGGAGAAGGAAATGTTTATGATAATGATTTTTTACGAATAAGTCAAGTTTCACTTTCATATAACTTTCCTCAATCACTTCTTGAAAATACTTTTATAAAAAGAGCAAGTGTTGGTCTTGTTGGGAACAACCTGGGATTTATTTTTAAAGATGTTCCTAATATTGATCCTGAAGCTTACTACCAATCAAGAGCTCTTGGTGTTGAAGGTATTGCGATGCCAATTGGAGAGTCGATCGGATTTTCTGTGAACTTAAAATTATAAACTACGATGAAAAAATTAAATATATTATTTTTAACAATTGCCTTTATATTCGCATCATGTGAATATGATAAAGGCTTCGAAGAACTGAACGTTAATCCTACAGCAAGTGCTGATTTAGGAGTAAATCCAAAATTTGCTTATTTATTTCTTAAATCTGCTGGTGAAGAATACGAGGTGTCATTTACAGAAATTCTTTGTGCGGGACAATTAGTGCAACAAGTTCTCGATATTCAATTCCCTCAAGGAAGTATTTATACCCTCAGACAAGATTTGAATTATGCTTGGTGGGAAACTCAATATGGGACAACTATAAAATCTGTAGTTGATATAATCGCTCAACTTGATGCAGAAGGAAATTCTGGTTCTGAAATGGGTATTGCAAGAATTTGGAGAGCATTTATTTTTCATAAAATTGTTGACACCTACGGTGATACTCCGTATTTTGAAGCAGGAAGAGGTTTTCTAGATGGTAATGTTCGCCCTGTCTATGATAGTGCAGAGTCTATTTATATGGATATGTTAAATGAGTTAGATCAAGCTGTATCTCAAATTGGAGGATCAACTACATTAGGAGATTCTGATATTATTTTTAATGGTGACACATCTAAATGGAAAAAGTTTGGTAATTCTTTAATGCTTCGCCTTGCTATGCGAATTAAAAATGTAGATGCGTCAACATCTTCAACTTATGTAAACAAAGCAATTTCTGGTGGTGTTATGCAATCATTAGAAGATAATGCATACATGGAGCACACAAATGGCCCAACAGATTTAAATAGAAATGCTTGGGGTACCTATGTGCCTCGTTATGAACCAGCACGTTTAGGTAAAACAATCTATGACTGGCTTTCAGACCATAACGATCCTAGATTAAATATAATCGCTAATCCAAATGGACCTAAAGCAGGAATACCATATGGTTATGGAAATTTAAGTGAAATGGAAGCTGAGGGTATCACATGGTCGGATTATGCAGATGTAAACCCAGCAATTACAAAACTTGATTCACCAAGAATGTTTTTAACCTATCCTCAAACAGTATTAATGTTAGCTGAGAACTCCGCCTCCAGTGGGGATCATACGACTGCTGAACAACACTACAATAATGGTGTTAAGGCTGCTATGAAACAATGGGCAATGTGGGGAGCTTCACTAGAGGTAAGTGACGCTGACGTGGCTACGTATTTAACAGCTAATCCATACGATTCATCAAAATGGGATGAAATGATTGGAGAACAATTTTGGGCTGCTTCTTTCTTTGACTTTTTTGAGTCTTTTGCTAATTGGAGAAGAACAGGTTTCCCCGCTCTTAAGCCGTTTGGCGGTAGACCGGCTCATCCAACAAATTTAACAAACGGTACAATACCTAGAAGGTTAATTCTTAACGAAGCAGCCGAAGGTAGTGTTAATACTGAGAATTATAACGAAATGATCAGCCGTCAAGGTCCAAATACTCAAACAACAAGGGTTTGGTGGGATAATTAAATGGAAATTAAAGTTATGATTTTAGTTAGTTAGTTAGTTTTTAATTTTATGTCCATGAAGAAAGATGAAACAATTGTTTCATCTTTCTTTTTTTAAAAAATAATCAAAAATCAGTTAAAATCTAGGATTTCATTTAAGTGTTTAATGCTTAAAACTTTACCTTTATTTAATAATAACTAAATTTTGGGAATCAAAAATGAGATTACTAATTTTAATATGTTTTATTGCTGGAACAGCTTCATTACTTTCACAGAAAAGTTTATTTAATCTTGTAGATTCTGATAAATCAGGACTTGATTTTAATAATATTATCAAGGATTCTAAAGAACAAAACATTCTACTTTATGCTAATTTTTATGGCGGTGGTGGCGTTGGGTTAGCTGATTTTAACAATGATGGGTTAACTGATATCTATTTAACTGGTAATTTGGTAGGTGATGAAATTTATAAAAACAAGGGAAACTTAGTTTTTGAAAAAATGACCCCTTTGTCAGGGATTATAGATGACGGAAATTGGTCTTCGGGGGTAGCAATAGCTGATGTTAATGGAGACGGGCTTTTAGATATTTATGTTAGTAAAGAACTTTATGATTTTGAACCCGAAAGGCGTAAAAATAAACTCTATTTAAACCAAGGAGATTTCAAATTCATTGAAGCTGCAGAAAAATGGGGTGTTGCAGATAACCAGCGCTCGAGACAATCTGTTTTTTTTGATTATGATAGGGATGGTTTTGTAGATCTTTTTGTAATGAATCATCCACCTAACCGAGGAAGTTATTCACCCTTTTCTGGTCAAGATCTAATTCAACCAAAGTATAGTTCTAGACTATATAGAAATATTAATAATGAATTTTTTGAAGATGTAACTGTTGAAGCAAATCTTTTGAGAACGGGTTATCCAAGTAGTGCTATTGCTTCAGATTTAAATAACGATGGATGGCCAGATCTATATGTAACAAATGATTTTGATGTTCCCGAATTTTTATACATCAATAACGGAAATGGGACATTTAGTTATCAAACTGAAAAAGCCTTACGTCACACATCGTTTTATAGCATGGGGATAGATGCAGCTGATATAAATAACGATGGATACACCGACTTTATGACTTTAGATATGGTAGCTGAAGATAATTTTAGAATAAAGTCTAATATGAGTGGCATGAATCCCCAAGATTTCTGGAATGTAGTATCAAAAGGGGGGCATTATCAATATATGTTTAACGCCCTGCAATTGAATAATGGGAATGAGAGTTTTAGTGAAATTGCTCATTTTTCGAGCATGTCTTCAACAGATTGGAGTTGGTCTAACCTTATTGCAGACTTTGATAATGATGGATTACGTGATGTACACATAACAAATGGATTACTTCGTGATATCAGAAACACTGATGCGGATAAAGAAGTAGATCAATTTGTCAAAAATTATATTAAGGAGTATATAAAAAATAACCCAAGTCAAGGAGACATTGATATTTGGGATATTTTACCTTTAAATGAGGTTTTATCAATTTTACCAAGTGTTAAACTTCCTAATTATATGTTCAACAATAAAGGAGGTTTTGATTTTGAAAATACGACATCATTATGGGGATTGGATAAACCCTCTTTTTCAAATGGATCTGCATATGCTGATTTAGATAATGATGGAGATCTTGAAATTGTAATCAACAATGTTAATTCAAAACCATTTTTATATAAAAATCTTAGTGTTGAAAATACAAATAATAATTATGTACGTTTTAAATTAATAAATAAAAAAAATAGAAACAGTTTTGGTGCAAAATGTGTGCTTTACACACCAGGAAATGTTCAATATTCTGAAATATCAAGTATTCGTGGGATGTATTCTTCGAGTGAATCTGAGATACATTTTGGAATTGGAAAAGAAAAAAAAATTGATAGCATTGAAATTTATTGGCCTGATCAAAAAAAACAAGTTCTTTATTCTCTAAAAGAGAATAAATTATATACAATTAAATATGACCCAAATAGAGATATTTATAAAAATTACATTCATAAAACTATTTTTAAAGATATCTCAATAAATGATAATGCTCCAAAATATTCTCACAAAGAAAATTTTTATGACGATTACAAAAAACAAATATTACTGCCACATAAGTTTTCTCAAAGTGGACCCGCATTAACAAAAGGAGATGTTAATGGAGATGGTTTAGAAGATTTTTTTATCGGTGGAGCTTCTTCTAAAGCTGGAGCTTTATTTATTCAAACAAGTGAAAATGCTTTTAAAGAAAGTATTTCAATCCCATGGGAAAAACATAAGTACTCAGAAGATATTGATGCTACATTTATTGATAGTGATTCTGATGGAGATTTAGATTTATATGTGATGAGTGGAGGAAATGAATTTGAACCCCAAAATCAGATATACTTGGATCGTCTTTATATCAATGATGGTTTTGGAAATTTTAAATTTAAAAAAGAGCTTTTACCAGAGATTTTTGAAAGTGGATCTGTTGTTATTTCGTCAGATTATGATAAAGATGGAGATTTTGATCTTTTTATTGGAACTAAATTAAAACCATGGCATTACCCTGAACCTTCTTCAAGTTATTTACTTGAGAACAAGAATGGAATTTTTACAATAGATTCTATCAATAGCTCTCTTTTTAAAAATTGGGGTATGGTTAATGATGCTCTATGGTCAGACATAGATAATGATTTAGATGAAGACTTAATTATTTTAGGAGAGTGGACATCTCCAACTATATACATAAATGAAAACGGGGTATTTAACAAGAAAAAAACTCCTGAATTAGATAAGTATAAAGGGTGGTGGTTTTCTATTAATGAAGCGGATATCGATAATGACGGTGATATGGATTTAATAGCTGGAAATTTAGGAGAAAACTTTAAATATAAAGCCTCTAAAGAATTCCCTTTTGAAGTGCATTATGGTGATTTTGATTCAAATGGTAATAATGATGTTGTTCTCTCGTATTATAATTACGGTAAACAATATCCTCTACGTGGATTTTCATGTTCTTCCCAACAAATTCCTGAATTACAAGATAAGTTTGAAAAATATGATATGTTCGCAAGTTTAGATCTAAAAAGTGTTTTTGGTGAAAAATTAAATGATGTACTTAACTTAAAAGCTACCGATTTTTCAAGTTTAATATTTATCAATAATGGGAGTGGTTTTTATACTGCCAAAGAATTACCATATCGTGCTCAGTTATCATCAGTTAATGATGTTTTAACTAGCGATTTTAATAACGACGGGATTATAGATATTCTTTTGATTGGAAATATGTATCAGGTAGAGATTGAAACACCTAGAAATGATGCTGGAATTGGTGCTCTTTTATTAGGAACTAAAAATGGAGAATTTGAATTTACTCCGTTAACAAAAAGTGGTTTTTTTACACCAGGAGATGCTAAAAAAATGATTGAGATTAAAACACATGACGGAAAATTCATTTTAGTTGCAAATAACAATGATGTTTTACAAACATTTAAACTCAATTAATTTAAATACTATGTTTATAATCTAATTCTAAATTTCTAAGGACTACAAATAGTGAAGTTTGGTTTTTGGAGAGTCCAATTAGGGGTGTTAAAAAAAACTGACTGACAATCGTAAACTTTCAAAACATTCCAAGAACTTAAGTCTTGATTAAAAGAAATTGCCCCATTAAACATATCTCTCATTATAGTTACATTTGAGGTGTCCCAAAACCTGATATTTTGATTAAATGATGAAGCGTTTTTAAACATATAATTCATGTCTTGTACATTGGAAGTGTTCCAGCTACTAATATCTTGATTGAATGCCTCAGCCGTATTAAACATAAAATTCATACCGTTAACATTAGAAGTGTCCCAAGTACTAATGTCTTGATTAAATGTTTTATTATCATTGAACAGTTGTGTCATTAAAGTTATTTTACTTGTACATATTCTTGTAATGTCTTCGTCATTAAGTATTCTTTTTCTTAACTCATCTTCACTTATAACTTCATATTCAATTTCATTAATCAAACCAATATCACCTGATATTGACCATTCTTTAGCTTTAATTGTAATCTGATTCTCGTCTAGATAAATTGGATTTATCATCACCCCATTTTCATCAACTTCAGCACCTTGTCTTGTAGTATTGTCTAGATCAAAATCATCTAAAATTCCATCTCCATCAACATCAATTTGTGATTGACTAGAACTATTACTTTTCTCAATAAAGGTATCAGAATCTTGGATTTCCGTTTCACATGAATTAAGAAATAAAATAATAATAAATAATTTTTTCAAAATAATTTTTTTGTTTTAGGAGAAACTCTATTATATTCAATATCATTAAAAGTATCAAAAACAGATATGAATATTTGCTAATTCAATACGACAACGGTACTACACTTTTAATTTAATTGTAATTGATGAAAGTTTATCAATTTGATAAATAAACACTTAGAATATAAGTTTTGATTTCCACTAAATTTTTCATGTAAATTTTTAAAAATAAATATTTCTAATTATGATGGCTTATTTTTTTATTATCTCTCATTCTTAATTTTAGATATTTTTTTTCTGATAGTTCATCTTGGCCTTCTACTATTTCATACTTTTTGTTAACGTTGATATTATAAAAAATTTGTGGTTTAGAATTTGGCCAATTGATAGTTAATTTTTTTATTGATTTACATGATCCTAATCCTATTTCAGCCTGTAAACTATTTGCTCCAAAACTTCCACCAGTATTTATTGAATTATAAATTGTTCTTTCATTATCTAACTCAATTTTTAAAAGTGATCCGATTGCACTCCTGTTAGAGTCAACACCCTTTAAGTCTAGTACTATCCAATTATTAGATGATATTGGATTTTCAAAGCAAATATTTGGATATTCGTCTCCCTCGTATGCTCCACCTAGTACAGCATAGATATCTTGATCACCATCATTGTCTAAATCTGCAAATCCGACCCCATGACCTTTTTGGATATGACCAAATCCACCTGCCGATGTGACTTCTTCAAATTGATTTCCTTCAATACTTCTAAACATTCTATTTGGAATTACAGAACTAAATTCAGGAGAACCAGTGCCAATATAAAAATCAAGCCAACCGTCATTATCTAAATCACCAAAATTAGCTCCCATAGCATACATGCTAATATCCATACCAAATGATTTTGATTCTTCTCTAAATGTTTCATCCCCATTGTTTATAAATAATTTTGACTTTTCAGATATAATCTGATCTCCTTGCAGCTCTTTAACAAAATCTCCAGAAAGATTTTTTAAATTGGATTCATCGTAAGCACTGATAAAAATATCATTGAAACCATCATTATTGACATCCCAAAACCAACTTGTAAAACTATATTTTGGTTCTTCCACTCCTGCGCTTTTAGAAATATTTTTAAAAACTCCATTATCATTTTTAAACAATAAATTTTGAGCTCCCATCATAGAAATAAATAAATCGGGTAATTGATCGTTATTAATATCTCCAAATACAACAGCTTTAACAAAACCTTTGATAGATGAAAGATTGTGTTCTGAAGATTTCTCTAGAAACTTTCCGTTTTTTTGATTTATATATAATTCACATGAATGTGATTCATTGGATCTTGATTCATTTCCGATAAAAAGATCTAGATGACCATCATTATTTACATCAGCCCATGCTGCAGTCTGAGTCGGATGGAAAGATAATAACCCCGATGACTTTGTTA
>ENA-ORDA01002784-ORDA01002784.1-marine-metagenome-genome-assembly--contig:-NODE-2784-length-12890-cov-6.031452_pt1 | contig 12890 bp, 9 predicted proteins | sample MGYA00237778_ERZ508506 | MGnify/ENA primary metagenome ERZ508506 (study PRJEB26177, sample SAMN06267891) | marine metagenome | isolation source: Monterey Bay, California, USA | place: Pacific...
CGTTTAAGCCAAATGCGAATTTTTAATGAGGTTAGAGAAGCCTTGTCACTTGACGCCTCACGACGGCTTGTGGGCGCAGGCATAATATTTTCGGCGTTATCCGGAACCATGTTGGCATTAACAATTTTCGTACTCACTTACTTCTGGGGATTCAACACAGACAAGGTTGGCACAATCATGCCGTTAACAATCCTGGGTGCAATGACTGGCGCAATTATATCCCGAAAACTGGTTTTATTATTTGGTGAAAAGAAAACAGTTTATGAGGTGGCCGTGGTCTGGTTTGGCATTTTTATTTCGGTGCCGGTAATTCTTAGACTGTTCGAACTCTTACCTGAAAACAACAGTAGCAGTCTTTTTCCCATCGTTGCCATTACCATGGTATTAGCCAATATTGCTATTGGAGTTTGTGTCACCATCATGGCAGCAATGGTTGCAGATGTGACTGACGAGCATGAACTCATTTATGGTGTTCGCCAGGAAGGTATTTATTATGGCGCAATTTCTTTTATGGGTAAGGTGGCCAGTGGGCTCGGTAGTTTTGTCGCGGGTATTATCATTGACCTTTCCGGCCTTTCGGACTTTGTCGATACCGTTCCCGACGCGGAAACACTTTTCCGCTTTGGCCTAATATGGGGACCGTTTCCATTACTGGTTTCTGTTGCCGTTGTTGCGGTGATAAGGCGTTATGGGATTGACCGCGCCAGGCACGAAAATACGCTAGCTCAATTGGCACAACTAGAGACCAACCCAGTACCACCAAATTAGCTTCTCAGGGAATCCCGTGCCAGTTAAGCTGCAAATAAGGTCGCTGGCTATATTAGAACAACACTTATAAAAGGAAGAAAAAGAGGTCATGGGTAAAATCGTATTCAAAGTGCTTAAGATAGCTGTTGTAATCCTGTTGGTGGGTGGCCTCCTCTTTATCGGCAACTTCCTTAATCGATTAGGACCTTTACCCACAGGTTATGTCGCCCATTCTTTCTGTAGCAACCTTTTTGTCTCCAAGCGAAACTACCATGACATCAATTCTCAGGATATAACAGCATTGCAGCGCCGCTTAACAAGTACGCAGGTTAATGGTAATCGTGTTGTCTCGTCCTTCGGCTTCTGGCCCATCGGTTATACGAGCATTTCAGTTTATCGACCTGGACTTGGTTGTGGGCAATTAGCTGGTGAAACAATGGCGGCGCTCGAAGGGCCGACATCACTTCAGCGCGACATACCGCGTGAGCAACCTGCAGAACTCGAATGGCCAAAGTTGGTCCGGGCTCCAGAAGGAGTTAATACCAAAGCGCTTAAACTGGCAATGGATCAGGCTTTCGCTGATATCGCAGAGGACTATGAAGATCGTCAGAACACCCGCGCCCTTATTATCTTTCACAAGGGTCAGCTTATTGCCGAGCAATATGGGGAGGGATTTACCCCTCACACCCCGCTTAACTCCTGGTCCATGACCAAGAGTGCGACCAGTGCACTTATTGGCATCCTGGTAAAACAGGGCAAAATCAATTTGCAGGACAAAGCCCAGATAACCGGATGGGATGGCGCTGATGATCTGCGCAGCAAAGTCACCATAGAGCACTTGCTACAAATGACGAGTGGGCTTAAGTTCAATGAGGGCTATGAAAGCGATCCAATCTCTGATGTCCAACTTATGCTGATGAACTCGCGGGACTTGCCTGCCTATGCCGCAAAATTTCCGGTAACAGCTGAACCAGGTACCAGATGGTCTTATCAAACTGCTAGCCCGGTGTTACTCGGCCGCATTATTCGGGATAGTTTTGATTCTGATGAGCAGTATTATCACTTCCCGCAGCGGGCTCTTTTTAACAAGCTAGGAATGCGTAACGCTTATTATCAGGCAGACGGTGCTGGCACATATGTTGGCGGCGCATTCCTCTATGCCACGGCAAGAGACTGGGCGCGATTCGGATTACTCTATCTAAATGACGGTATCGTTAACGGTGAGCGCATACTACCAGAAGGATGGGTTGAGTATTCCCACACGCCAACCGACGCTTCCATGAAGGCTCGCGCTTATGGCGCACAGTTCTGGCTTAACGACAAAAGTGCCAATCCCTGGATGCCCAGTATTCCAGAAGACGCATATGCAGCACAGGGGCATTATGGTCAGGCAGTCATTATCATCCCATCCAGAGAGCTGGTCGTTGTCCGCATGGGGCAGACTTACAATGGTAGTGCATGGAACATGGAGTTGTTTCTAAGTGAGACCTTGGCGGCGCTACCAGAATGACGACCTAAATTGAACAAATTGTATACAGCTGCGTGGGTATCCAAGAAACGCGTCGATTGTTTGACAGATTTGAACCTTCGCATTCCTCGCCCCCTCACCCTGGTTGTTTGATATGATAGCGCTACTCTATTGTTAGAGTATTTCGAGTTATCATGAATTGACTCTGGGACGAACCAATTGCCGAGACACCCAGCATACTAAAAAAACACTGGTAATCCACCGAACGCAAAGCAGAATCTTCCTCTGGACTTGTAGATAGAGTCCGAAGAGAAATTAAGAAGATGAGTAAGAGAAACCTAACACACTATGCATCCAGCTTTTTGATAATGCTGTCGAGCTCAAGTTCACCTTTACGAGTTTGAGCGCCGGACGTCATAAATTTCGCCATTCGACGTTGCGACTCAGGCATAACACGGGTTTGATTAAAGAGATGCTGTTCTTCTAATAATCCTTCGTGAATCTGTTGGTCAGAGAAATCCATGGCTTGCTTTGTCGCGGCGATGGCCTCACGTGGGAAAGAAGCAATTCGATATGCCAGGTTGGAAACGAAATCATCCAACTCCGCCGCAGGCAGTGCCCGGTTGATGTATCCATAACGTTCAGCTTTCAGGGCATCATAGTCCTCACAACCCAGCGCAACTTCGAGTGCACGTGCTCGACCAAGCAATCGCGGCAGTCGTTGTGACCCGCTACCGGTAGGAAAGATCCCAAGCGCGACTTCTGGCTGACTTAAGGTAGTTGGCCCAATAGCAGCAAAACGCATATCGAGAGACAGCAGAAATTCACTACCACCGCCTCTGGCAATCCCGGCGATCTTACCGATCGAAGCCATTGGCAGCTTTCTAATCCGTTCCAGGGCAGCCACATAGAGATTCAGCTCTTTTGGTTTTTCAACCACCTCACCAAGAGACCGAATCAAATCAACATCTGCATGGGCGATGAAAAACTCAGGGTTACTACTTTGGAACACCACCACATTGCAGGTTTCTTCAGCTTCTAGCTCGTGACTCAATTGATCAATCTCTCTGATCATCTCGATGTCGAGTAAATTGATGTCGCCATGGTCAAATGTGACCCATAAAACGCTTTGATCCTGAGAAACATGCAAAGTTCTGTAGGTTTGATTCATCTTGAATAGCCATTAATAATGTTATGCATTATTATAGATTCAATTCGAACCATATAACCAGTACTCAGTTACCCAAAGATAAAGAGATGTATATGTCCGAGATCATTGTTTATGGCACACCTGTTTCACCGTTTGTACGAAAGGTAGAAGCTGTGCTCAACCTGCACTCTGTTCCTTACGACTTCGAGAACATTAACATTATGGATATGCCAGACTGGTTCCTGGAGATAAGTCCAGCGAAACGTATTCCTGTCTTACGTGACAAATCCATCTCGGAAAACGGCGTCGAAGGCACCATCGCTGACTCTTCTGCAATTTGCCTGTATCTCGATAAAAAACTCAACGCCGGGTTGTATGGAGAATCAGCCTTTGAAGCTGGCCGAGTCGCCTGGCTTGAAGAATACGCAGATTCAGAACTTGCATTACCCCTCGGCATGAAACTATTTCGACCGATCTTATTCCCCAGATTAGCCGGTAAAGAATCAGACCTGGACACCGCCAGACAAACCTACAACGAAGTATTGCCAAAGTTTTTTGACTACCTGGAAGACACTTTAAACGGCAACGAATTCTTTGTGGGAGAAAAACTGTCACTTGCAGACATTGCTGTGGGCTGCCAGCTCGCACAGTTGAATCTCGTCGTAGGCTTACCCGATAGCAACCGCTGGCCTGTTCTCGCTAAACACGCTGAGGTGATGTCCAACCACCCCTGCATCGCTGCCAACCTCAGTGCTTGTCAGAAACTCCTAAATCGATTCGTTCCGGAAAAGGTAGATTTATCATGAGCGCAAAACTGCAATACACAACCGACGGACGAGAATTTGTTCGCACCCCAGATGAGCAATTCCAAAATCTACCTGACTTTCCCTATAAACCCAATTATATGGAAGTTGATGGCCTCCGAATGCACTACATCGATGAAGGCCCTAAAGATGGAGAAGTCGTATTACTACTCCACGGCCAGCCAGATTGGTCCTATCTCTACAGGAAGATGATTCCAATTATCACAGCAGCTGGATATAGAGTAATAGCCCCCGACATGATCGGCATGGGGCGTTCGGACAAGCCGACGGATATTCACACGCACACCATCTACGCGCATGCTGGCTGGTGGCTCAAGTTGATTCAGGCACTAGACCTCAAAGATATCACACTGTTTGGTCAGGACTGGGGCGGCTTCACCAGCCTGCTGACGGTTGCTAACCATCCGGAGTACTTTCAAAGAGTAATGATATCAAATGCAGCACTCAACTTGATGCCGGAGCCCGTGCTCAACATCCCCCTCAACATCAACCGGGAAGATTATCCCGTTGATCCGGATGCTTTGACGCGTACTTTTGATGATTTTCTAAAGGTCTGCCAAGAAAAGGGTTACATCAAAGAAGATATGTCTGACTTCTTTCAAGGTTGGATGACCTATGCGCTAACAGGTCCTGAGTTGCGCGCAAGCGATAACATCATGCGAGACTTTGGCGGCATTGAACTCACAACAGATGAAGTCAAAGCCTATGATGCGCCCTTCCCCGAAGAGATTTATATGACAGGTATTAGAACTTTGCCCAGCATGGCGTCGATGCTGGACATCGAAGCCAGCCTTGCCGCTTGGGAAGCGCTAAAACGTTACAACCGACCTTTTCTCACTATTTTTGGTCAATACGACATGCTCGTGGGTTCCGAGAAAATTCAAAACACTCTCATCGAAAATATCCCCGGCGCAATAGGCATGGCCCACGATAGGATACCTGCTGGACATTTCATTCAAGAATCTCAGGGAGAAGAGATGGCAGCCAGGCTTGTTGATTTTATCTCTAACCACTAGCGGTCAAACTCGATCAATGATCGGGATTTCCCTTATAGATCGCTGTACTCTTCGTTTAGTCGTTTTTTGTTTCTGCCGCCAGCGTCTTGTTAGCGCTTTTTGAGCTACGACCTTATTTAAGTTGGGTGGTTTCCTCGGCAACGCTTCATGTGTGGTAAACATATGGTGTAGAGTAAAGCGTGATAGCATCTAAACTTGTCTCGATCTACTCGGATAAAAATTAATACAATTGCTTGGTTCTTAGGCCGGAGCGCTAACTTATGCTGAACAGCTTCTTAGAAAAAAAGTCTAAAGAAAATTTAGATGTTTTGACCGGAGAAATTGGCCAGAAGTTTTCAAGACCGACCTGGGGGTTAGTCTCTTCCAGTACTGAAAAAAAAATGTACTGGTGGGGCATACCAGGTATTGGACTGGCAGGCGTTAATGACTTCCTCAGTATTTTTTTACTCTACTACTATAACCAAGTTCTCGGATTGTCTGCGGCATTGGCCGGACTTGCATTGTTTATCTCAGTGGTTTTTGACGCAATTTCAGATCCTGTCATTGCGTATTGGTCCGACAGGCATAAAGGGGAGTATGGTCGTCGCATTCCGTTTATGATCATGGGCATTTTGCCAATGAGTTTTTGTTGCCTTGCTCTTTTCGTGCTCCAGCTAGGGGAAGAGCAATGGATTCTTTTCGCACAACTCACTCTTTTAATTGTCCTGTTTAGAGTGTCCCAAACTATTTTTGCTGTTCCGAGATTCGCTTTAGGTGTTGAGCTTTATAAAGATTACTCAAAAAGGAACCAATTGATTGCGACAGACCGAGTCTTCGAGATTTTCGGAATTGGGCTGTGTTTAGGGCCGATTATGTTTCTGATGCCGAGTTGGGATCACGCAGAGTTTTATCCGTGGGCGGCACTTTGGGTAAGTTTGTTGTTAGGCTGGTCCGCTTATCTCGGGACGGTAAAACTGAGCGCTGTCGAAAAATATTTTTTGAAACAGGACGCCAACGGCAAAGGTGAAGCCTTTTCTCTACCAATGTTGTTTACTGAAGTTAAAACTTTAGTCGCGAATCGAAACTGGATGACGCTTCTTCTCGCATTCCTATTTTTTAGCGTAAATGGCGGATTACAGAGCGGCGATTCTGTCTATTTGAACAATTTCTTATTTCAACTCGCTCCCCGTGATCTTTTTTGGGCTGGACCCATCGCATTAGGTGGAGGTGCTATTTCGGCGCTTGTCACTTGGAAGTTCGCAAAAGGAAAAAATAAGAGAAACCTCGTCCTGATTTCAGGCTTCGTGAGCTTTATCTTTAGCCCGCTGCTTATTGGCTTGATGGCAATGGATTACTACCTAGGGTTTCAACTAATCCCAGAAGCTGGCGCGGGGACGTTAAGCCCGTTGTGGTGGCTTTGGGCCTTTCACGGCTTTGTAAACGGTGCGATTTGGACTTTTTTTATTATTCTCGTCGTATCAATGTTTGCCGACGTTGTGGAAGAGCATCAAGCGATGACTGGGTCGAGGTCAGATGGTCTTGTCTTAGTTGGTCGTAATCTTGTCACAAAGTTAGTCGGGAGCGTTGGGGTGTTGTTCGCTGGTTTGATGATTCAGTGGGCGGGTTTCGATGATGCCAATACCAGTGAGTTAAAAGAGATCGCTGTCTATAAACTTGTAACCATCAAAATTGCCGTTTCCGCCATCCTAGTTCCGTTGGGTCTACTTTGCTTGACGCGCTATTCTCTAAGCGAGGACCAACATCGTTCGAATCTAAAAAGTTTAGGTTACAACAACTAAATTTGTGCAGCTGTTTGCTGTCGCAACAAACAGATTGGAGCGGATTCGCCAGAACATGGATACCTTTCTCCCATCGCTGTTCTTACTCGATTCCCAAGAGATAAGTTGACAGAGCGAGCTGATCCTCTTCCTTCAGATGTACCGGCGGCATGGGCGGTGTTGGGGTTTTATAAAATGCCGACAATGAATCCAAAGTGTATCTTTTATTGATTGCCTTTAGGGGAAGCAACCCCGATGAGGTACTACCACTTACCCCATGACAGGTGAGACAACCACGAGTCATGAACAATTGTTCACCGTCGGATTGAAGATTCAGGCGGGTTGCCTTATCAAAGTCTTCAAGACCTGTTTCCTGGATTACCGACGAAGAAGTGGAGGCGATGGCCTCCCCTTCAATACCGTAGCAGACACGATAAATTGCCATGCCAAAATCGTCTGATATGTAGGCACAGTCATCAGGGCCACCGGTGACATCCGCCGGTCTACCAATGATATTTCCATCTTTCTCGAAACCGGTCAGGAAATCTTTTTCTTCGAAGCTGCCATCAGATTTATGATGCAGTGACACAACCTTGTACCCATCGTAGCTGGATCTATTCCAACTGCCGTGAAGTGCAGCGAGTGCGCTTTCACGATACGCTTTGGGAAAGGCAGCTAAATCGATAAACCGTATACCCAATGGTGCGTTGTGAGCACTGAATCCGTGAACTGGTGAGGTGGCTTCGATCAATTTGGATTCGTCACCAAAGTCAGGATCAAGATCACCAAATCCATTCACGTTTGGCCAGCCGTAGAATTTGCCCAGTTCAACCTTATTAAGCTCGCAGGGGGGATAGTCGTCACCAAGCAGGTCCCTGCCATTATCTGTCGCGTATATTTGATTGTCGAAAGGTGCCCAATCGAACCCAACCGAGTTACGAAGTCCCGTGGCGAACCTCTCTTCACCGGATCCATCAGGATTGTAGCGAGTGATGGAGGCACGCTGGTCGTCGATTTCGTCACAGACGTTGCAGGAGGAACCGGAAGCAAGGTACAGGAGACCATCAGGGCCAAACCTAATTGTCTTTGTCCAGTGATTACCCTCGTCTGCTATCCCTGTAATAATGCGTTCGTACTCACCGATAGTTTCACCTGACTCATGGTCAAATTTGATGCGACCGACAGCGTTGGATTCGCTGATGTACAGATAGTCTTCAAAAAAGTCGATGCTCGTCGGACGGTAGAGCTTGTCCAACAGAATGCGCTGTCCGTCTGCCTTGCCATCTGTATTCGCATCTCTCGCCAGCAGCGAGACTGTTGACTCCCGAGGTTGGGCTACAAGCAGATCGCCTGATCGAGTGAACATGATGACTCGAGCATTAACAACATTGCTAGCATAAAGCCCTACAGAGAACCCATCCGGCACCTGTAGGCGTGAACGTACAGTTTTTTGCGAGGGTGTACCACCGCCGTCACCCGTTAACGAATGTACTATGATGCCGGGAGTAATGCCGACGGACTTGATGAGCGCAAAAAACCCGACAACGATTGCTATTAGAAGACCTGCAACAACTTTCCACCACATCTATAACTGCCTCACAAACTTCACACCAGCCCAACATTTGACACTGGACGCACCCGCTATTAGCGCGACGTGCCCTGCAAGAAGTTTTACGTGAGGATCAAAGTTATTCATAAACGAGTTCCGATTGAATTTTTCATCATGTGACATATTACGTATATTTTGCCATTTATACTTGAGCAGTACTTGGCAAATGCAAGCCCTCTTTACTTGCCCCTCCAAAAACAAACTGTTTAGACACGTTTACTCAAACTGAATGTCATGCAAAATCAACCTAGACGTCCATAAATAATGATCCCCGCACACACGCTGCATAACAAAACTAAAATCACAGCTGCCAGACCTTGAAAACCCCTAAATGATCTACCACTCCGCGAGTAAGACGTCTGGCCGGCACCATTAATGTCGTCGAACATAGGACATCAAAAGGATAACCGTATCGTCCACTCTCGATTTTAAATGATCATCGGCAATCGCCAGACATTACCGTTCTTCGGAAAATGTGGTTTATATTTCAAATCCCTGTACTGTCACCTTATTCTAAGCGAGAAACAGATATGAACAGGGATGCGATTGGCGTAGGCGCTGAATCCAAAGAATCTTTTAACCTTCTTTATTTTGGCCTGGCAATCCTCATGTAACGTTTTTATAGAACCATTAAGACTGTAAGAGCAAACCTCGGAATAGGAATCAGCACATGAAACTTCCAAACAAAATAATCGTGACTTTATTCACTCTCTTTGCTTCAAACTTTGTCTTCGCAAATCCCGTCGAAGCGGTCAAAGAAGCAACTCGGGCATGGGCAGAGTCCTTTAACAGCAGAGTTACCGAAAACATCCTCGCCCATTACTCAGCGACGGCTGTATTTTGGGGAACCGTTTCTCCAACTCTTCGCGACGAACCATCGGAAGTGCGTGACTATTTTGAAGTTATTGGTCCCGATGCCAGCGTGCTCTTGGGCGATCAACGCCCACGTGTTTTTGGTGATATTGCGATAAACACTGGTTATTACCAATTCACCGATGTGCGAGACGGAGAACAAACGAGGGTTAATGCGAGGTTTAGCTTTGTTTATGAACGTGACGAGACAGGGAAATGGTTTATAGTCGATCACCATTCTTCAGCCGTTCCTCTAACGAATTAGGCTATTACCCATCCATGCACCCCGTCCTTTCAAAATGTCGTCTATACTTCCTGTCTGAGCCATCTACCAGATAACCAGGAAGATACCATGACCGAATACAATCCATTCACCCGGGGATCGCTGCCTGTTGGCACCCGCAGGTACATCTGGACAGATATTGCCAGAGATCACACGATGCCGGTCGATGTGTGGTATCCGGCCACCGAGGCCCATCGAGGTCAGGATATGGACCCGGCAACAATGGACACCTATGAAATGGTGCCCGGTATGGGTAAAACTAGCCAGCATGCAGTGAAAGATGCAGAGGCTTTATCAGGCAAATATCCCCTAGTCGTGTTCTCTCACGGCTTTGGCGGAGAGCGTCGTCAATCCACATTTTTCTATACCCATCTGGCAAGTCATGGCTACGTGGTTGCCGCGATGGACCACGTAGGTAATACCACCGTGGATATGATTTCCGGCGCCAGCGGTGCTGGCGACCCAGCGGTAACCGACCGATTTATTGTAAGTCGACCGCTGGATGCGAGCTTTGTGATCAGTCAAATGTTGGACGGTGCATCCGGTCATACGGTGCTGCCGGATCAAGTCGGCATGTCAGGTCATAGCTTTGGAGGCTGGACAACCCTCAGGACATTAGAGACAGACACCCGAATTAAAGCGGCGCTGCCGCTGGCGCCGGCTGGAGGATTTACCCGGGTCGATCCTGACAATGTCATGGCAACAACCCTCAGTTTTCAATGGGGTCGTGAGGTGCCAACCCTCTATTTGGTCAGCGATCTGGATTCCATTTTACCTCTTGAGGGCATGCGGGATCTCTACCATCGTAACCCTGAGCCCCGAACCTCCGTGATACTCAATAATGCGGATCACTTTCATTTCAATGATGATATTGAGCAGGCCCACGATGGCTTCAAAATGATAATGACCATGATGAGTGCAAACATGGAAGGAGAAGCGCGCAAGAGTTTGGATGCCATGTTAAACGCCATGAAACCTGCCTCAGAGCTGGTAGCTGGCAAAAAGGCCTATGACTTAATCAATGGTCTGGGTCTTGCCCATTTTGATGCGCATCTGCGTGGCAATGCCTCAGCCAGGGCGCTGCTGTCTGGCGACCTTGTTGCTTTGTTAGCCGAAAGAGGTACAGTCATTGAGCTAATGAGCTGATCGCAATAACGTTGCAGGCCGATCAATCACCTGCCAATGGAAATTTTGAAGATTTAGCCACGACAAATTTCACTCAAATACTATCGCCACGCTACCCGATTTGTTTTATTCTCGTGTTCTAAATTTTTTGAACTAGGAGAAACTGCTTTGCTTTCAAATGAGAATTTTGTTGCGGCACCACTACCGACGATTGTTTTTAACAGAGGCGCTGCGCAACAGCTCAGTAACCATATTCAAGCACTGGGCAAAACTTCAGCTCTTATCGTGACCGATAAGAACCTTGCGGCAAGTGGTGTACTAGACTCAGTCATCGATGCACTAAAGGCGGCAAATTTAAAGGTTGAAGTGTTTGATGGCGTAGAACCCAACCCAACAGACCTGAACGTCGAGGCGGGTGCAGCAAGACTCAAAGAGCTTGGTGATGATGCTGTTGTAGTGCCTATCGGTGGTGGTTCTTCGATGGATTGCGGCAAATCGATTGCGCTACTCGACGCTAATCCGGGCACAGTCGAAGAAATGCAATCTTCTGTCCCAAAACCCGCCAAAACGCAGGTTATCGCGGTACCAACGACTGCGGGCACTGGCTCTGAAACAAATAGTGCATGCGTTATTACAAATTCCCGATTGGGTCGCAAAGGTTATGTGCTTCACCCAAGTATCACACCAGCTTTTTCTATTCTTGACCCAGACCTTACCGTCGGCCTACCCGCCTACCCAACGGCGACCTGCGGCTATGACGTGTTAACACACGCCGTTGAAGCATTTGTTTCAAACCGCACTAATGCTTACTCAGACTCGATAGCGTTAACAGCGATCGGAAAAGTTGCCGAAAACCTACGAGACGTAGTGAAAGATGGTTCTAATGTTGAGGCTCGATCTCAGATGCTGCTCGGTTCTTCAATGGCGGCGATGGCATTTAACGTTGCAGGCCTCGGTTCAGTGCACGGCACGGGTCACGCAATTTCTGCGCGCCTTAATGCTGCTCATGGCCAAACGCTTGCCACCATGCTGCCTCATGTCATGGAATTCAATATGAGAGAGCGAGAAGAGAAGTACATTGAGGTCGCAAAGATACTTGCGCCAAATGGCCCAGCGACCGGAGCTGGTGCGATTGATGCAGTAGTACAACTTCGTGCGGACATTGGTATTGATAAATCTATCCGAGACCTAGGTGCCGAAGACGATCTGCTCAACGTGCTTGTTCAAGACGCTGTAGCTGACCCAGTAAACTTTTCAAATCCAATTCCAGTTGATGCTGAGGCCATTGAAAAGATGTACAAGGCAGCCTGGTAAAGCCTCCTAAAATACGAAAGCCGGCTAACAGACAGCTCTGAGGTTCGCTGTCTGCTAGTTCTGGCATTTGATGATAGGTTTAACTATGGAAGTTGAAGTCTACGGCGTTGATCACTCTCCCTGGGTGCAGGCAGTATTACTGACATTACACCACAAAGGCATCGACTACCGTTTACGTTCACTACCGCCGTGGCAAGTGTTAAAAACGTGGGGCGTTTTGATGCCGGCGGTCTCAATCAATGAGGGAGCCTGGCAGGTTGAATCAGCGGAGATTCTAGTCAAACTGGGACTTGAGCCAATAACTGCTAAAGACCTGCAATCAGTTAAAGCTGCTTGGCAAGGCGTCCTACATCGTCCCGATAGCTTGCTAGGTTTTTTTTCCGCATTCGCTCGAGCCGGTGATGTTTCACCCTCCTTGATCAAACGCGCTATTGGTAACTTTGGACGCAGCTTTATCGCGCTGTACATGTTCACGCTGATCAACTTTACTAAGCGCGTAATGAAACCCCAAGAGCCGAAAAATTTTGGCGACCAGTTCCTAGCATGGGAACGCATACTACAAGCATCGAGTCGATCTTTTCTAGATGGCGAGGCACCGGGCATTCGAGACATGATGCTGTTTGGTGTCATTCAGTGTCACTCTAGCATCCCGGTACCCCCACTCACTGCATTGCAGCGCGACGAACGCTTAAATCGCGTACGGAAATGGATTGCTCACATGCAAGCGCAGTTTAACGACTACCCT
>ENA-ORDA01002787-ORDA01002787.1-marine-metagenome-genome-assembly--contig:-NODE-2787-length-12885-cov-16.385775_pt1 | contig 12885 bp, 8 predicted proteins | sample MGYA00237778_ERZ508506 | MGnify/ENA primary metagenome ERZ508506 (study PRJEB26177, sample SAMN06267891) | marine metagenome | isolation source: Monterey Bay, California, USA | place: Pacific...
CTTCAAGTTGTTCAATAGCACTGTTGATATAATTAAGTGTCAACTTAATTGACAGAATATGTCTTTTTCGAGCAAGAAAAACACCCTCACCATCAGGCTTATAGCCAGCAGCCTCCGACAATGCTTGTCTTAACAAATCTATTCCATCACCATTTTTAGCCGAAAGGCTAACTTCTGTTTGATTCTCAACTTCTTTAATTTCAGCTTTAGCCTTCAAGAGATCAATCTTGTTCCTTATATATATAATGGGCTTATTCTTGACAGCCTCTGGCAATATAGACAAGTCAGCTAATTTATCCTTTGCATCGTAAACCAATAATACAACGTCTGCATTATTGATTTCAGTATGAGCTCGCCTGATACCTTCTTGTTCAATGATGTTATTACTATTATGAAGTCCAGCCGTATCGATAATATGAAGTGGCATTCCGTCAATATGGATAGTTTCCTTTAATACATCTCTTGTAGTTCCAGCAATATCAGTAACAATAGCACTGGGCTGTTTAGTTAGTGCGTTAAGCAAACTGGACTTTCCTGCGTTTGGTTTGCCCGCAATAGCGACATAGAGACCATCTCTCAAAATTGCACCTTGATTTGCACTCTCAAGTATCTCTAGAAGGAGATTTTTTAATGTTTGCAGTTTAACTAAAACTTCATGAGATTCCAAAAAATCAATCTCTTCATCAGAAAAGTCGATAGTAGCCTCTACAAAAACTCTCAAACTCGTCAGGTCTGCTAGCAAGTGGTTAATTTTTTCTGAGAACTCTCCTGTCAATGACCTTACAGCACTAAGAGCAGACTGCTCAGAACTTGACTGGATAAGATCTTGAACAGCTTCAGCCTGAACTAAATCCATCTTGCCATTTAAGAAGGCTCTTTTAGTGAACTCTCCAGGTTCTGCAAGTCGAGCACCAAAAAAAGTAGTAGTCTCTATAAGCTTTCTCAAGACACTCATTCCTCCGTGCCCTTGGAACTCTATTACATCTTCGCCAGTATAAGAATTGGGTCCAGGAAAATAAATTGATACGCCTTTATCAATCTTATTACTGTCCTTGTCGTAAAAAGAACCATAATAGGCGTGCCTAACTTTTAATTCAATATGCAGTAATTTTTGACCTATAGCTTTGGATAATGGTCCAGAAACTCGAACTACTCCGATGCCACTTTGCCCAATAGCTGTAGCTAGAGCACATATCGTTTCTACCTTATGCATCGTTTGCAAAATAATCTTCTAGAAATTGATCAAAATTCATTACGTCATTAGACTCAATCTCTAACTGTTCATTTCTTGATGATATTACTTGTTCATCTAATTCATGGAAGTAGTCATTAGCAAAAGTTTTATCTTTATATAGTGTTTGATATTTGCGACTAAATTGATCTGTGTATTCAAAAAAGCCCATCTCTTGATGTTGCATTTCATTAAGCATTATTGCTGATGGAGTTAAGTCAGGATTTTTAATACGAAGTGAAATATTGTCTACTGATTGCTGATGATCAGTACTTAATAGCTTTGAGCATTGCTTTATTCCTGCAAAAATATTATCACCCCAATCAGTTAGAGATGTTTCCTTACCATTATTGACGAGCTTTAAGTCGGGCTCTCTACCCTTGTGAGCAACTAGTTGAGAGTTAGAATCAATTTCAACTAATTCTGATGACAAAATAGTTGGCGAATCTTCTAAAAGACAATACAATAAAAATACTTCTAAAAATTGAATTTGTTCTTTATCAATTCCTACTTCTAATAAAGGATTAATATCCAATGATCTAATCTCAATATAACCTATACCATTCTGATCAAGAGCCCTCAAAGGCCTATCATTACCATATAAATTAGGTTTTGGGCGAACTGAAGAGTAGTATTCATTTGCAATCTGCAGAATATTAGTGTTAAGTTGTAGGTACTCTCCTTTCTTTTTTATGCCGATCTTTTCAAAATCCTCACAGCTTGTTTTCATTGCAGATCTTAGGCTATATATATAGTGGCATAAACTATTGTAATTTGCCTTAACCCCTTTTTCATCTTCTTGGGAGTTCTGATAGCCTATATCACCCATTCTTAATGAAGTAGCATAGGGTAAATACAAAGTATTATCATCAAACTCTTCAAAAGTATGTTCGTGGTAGTCATGCATGAATGATTTACATACAGTTGCTGAAGCGCCAAATAAGTATGGAATTAACCATCCATATCTTAAAACATTTCGAGTTAATCCCATGTAATGTAAATCCATAAAACCTTTAGAATCATTATCTTCTGGTGAAATTAATTCACGATAAGATTGCCAGAACTCTGATGAGAATGAGTAATTAAAATGGATGCCAGCAATAGACTGCATGACGCTACCATATCGATTAGAGAGACCACGTCTATAAACTGTTTTCATCATCCCTAAATTTGAAGTGCCATAATTAGCAATAGGTATATTTGTGAGTCCTCTTATTATGCAAGGCATACTTGCAGGCCAAAATCGCTCACCTAAAGGCAAGTGTTGATAAACATAATGATGAATTTTAGTGAGCTCATCTAGAACTTTGTCCGCACCCATTAATGGCTGTGTTACTAACTCAAGTAAAGCCTCACTAAAATCTGTAGTGATTGAAGTGTTTTTTAGTGCAGAACCAAAGCCCTCTGGATGAGCTGTTTGAGCTATGACACCGTTTCTACCAACGCGTAAACCCTCCTTTTCAATGCCGATAAGGTTACTGGTAAGGCTTTCCTTAAAAGGCATTAGAGATTGAATCTTATTGCGAAGTTCCACTTAACATACTCAAATAGTAAAATGGTTATTTTACCTTGGACTTCTATTAATGGTGATAATAGAAAAGTATCTGTCAAATATCAAAAAAATAAAATAAATTGTGCAAACTAAAAATAAAATTATTGAAGTAGTAGTCGGAATTATTAGAAATGAAAATAAAGAAATACTCATTGCTAAGCGTCAAAAAGATCAATTTATGCCAAGCTATTGGGAGCTTCCAGGCGGCAAAATAGAAGTTGGCGAAGATAGTTTTAGCGCCCTCTCAAGAGAGTTGTACGAGGAGGTTGGTATTACTGTGAAAGATTGCAGTTTAATACACAAAATCTTTCACCACTATCCAGACAAGACGGTTAATTTATCAATATACAATATTAAAGATTTCTTAGGAGATCCTCTAGGAAAAGAAGGCCAAGAAATTGCTTGGAGTAGTATTGAGCAATTTAATAACTATAAATTACTGCCCACTATGTGGAAAATTATTCATAAAATTTCTCTACCAAAGAGTTATTGGATTACGCCAGATGAACATCAGACTGAATCTACTATAGATGAATGTAGAAGACATTTAATTAGTGGCACTAAACTTATACAGCTAAGAAGTAAAACTATACTCGATAGTACTTATATAGAAAATATATATAAACTTTGTAAAGAATATAAAGCAAGACTTATCCTTAACACACCAATTAAAACTTATACAGAGATTTGTGATGGATGGCATTTGACTAGCTCTGAGCTCTTATCTTTAAAAGAAAGACCTTGTGATGATAATAAACTTTTGGGAGCATCAACACATAACAAACTAGAAACAGCACATGCTGAAAAAATTTCTGCTGATTATATTAGCCTGTCCCCGGTAGAGGCAACTCTAAGTCATCCAGATGCAAAAACCTTAGGCTGGGATAAGTCCTCTAATATTATTGACCAATGCAACTTGCCATTATTTTTATTAGGCGGAATGAACAAAGAACTGGTTGGAAAAGCTTTAAGTATAGGAGCTCAAGGAGTTGCTGGAATTAGAGAAATTTAAGAACGAACTCCAGTTAACTCTATAACTTTATTTTGAATATCTTCTTTGGTCATTTGAACTAAACCATCTGAGCCACCTTTGCATAAAAGTTGATCATCTACAAAAATTTGAGGGACAGTACGGAATCCAGATTTGACAAAAAAATCTCTAGCATCAATATCTTCCTGGATATTAAGAGTCTGGTAATCTATACCAAGATTATCCAGATAGTTTTTTGCTCTAGTGCAGTAGAAACAAGAATGAGACGTATATACCTTAATCATAATCCTCTATATTTTAATGGCTAATTCAAGGAAAAAATAATATACCAATCAATTAAATAGATTGAACTTTTAATTCTCTCTCAAATAACATGGTTTTAATCTCTAAGGTAAACCCAAGTCGAACCTGTAGAGAGCTTTTGATCAAAACGATAACCCTCATCAGAAAAATCTTTCAACAACTCTTTACTGGTCAAACGATTACGAATAATGTAATTAACCATTAACCCTCTAGCTCGCTTTGCATAAATTCCTATAACTTTATAAGTTTCGCCCTTCTTTTCTTTAAAAACTATATCCAAAACATTTGCCTTAAGTGTTTTTTTATCAATAGCCTTAAAATACTCATTGGATGCAAGATTAACTATCAGATCTGATTCATCTTCATTAAGAACATCACTAATATCAGTTCCCCAATAATCATAAAGATTACTGCCCTTTTTATTGTTAAGCTTTGTTCCCATCTCTAAGCGATAAGGTTGTATCAAATCGAGCGGTCTAAGAACACCATAAAGTCCTGAGAGCATACGAATATTATTTTGCGCAAACTCTAGATCTTGACTAGATAGTGATGGAGCATCAATACCATTATAAACATCCCCCTTAAAAGCAAGCAAAGCTTGTTTAGCATTGCCCAAAGAGAAGGGAATTTTAAAGCTCTGAAAACGATCAAAATTTAACTTTGATAATTTTTCACTCAGTGACATAAGTTTTGAAATTTGTTGCTGAGTCTTATTCTTTAGAATACTGACTAATTCTTGAGAGTGGTTTAATTGTCGAGATTGCGAATAAGATTCAATATTGCATGAAGAAAAATCTTGCGTTTTTGAAGGTGAAATGATTGCTAGCATATCGCTTAAAAATAAAAAGATTCTACCTTAAGATGCCTATTATAACAAGACAATTGGGTCGATTTGGTATTCAAAATGGTGAGGTTATACGTTATAATACTTTAATTATTTTCATTCTTTTTTACACTCAGTTTTCATGAACAATAAGCAATTACACTTGCCTAGGCCTCGTGGTCTTTATCACCCAAACAATGAGAAAGAGAATTGTGGTGTTGGCTTTATTGCTAATTTAAAAAGTCATCCCTCTCATAAAATTACTAAAGATGCCCTAGAAATGCTCTCTCGTATGGATCATCGTGGAGGTTGTGGGTGTGAAGCAAATACTGGTGATGGTGCTGGTATCTTGACGAACATTCCACATGATTTTTTCTCAGCAGAAATTCAATCTCTATTTGGAATTGAAGTTGTGCCAGGAAGCTATGGAGTTGGAAATGTTTTTTTTCCTCAAGATGCTAAAGAAAGACAACACTGCATTTCAGTAATTGAAAAAGCCGTAAAAGATGAAGGTCAAAGCCTGATTGGTTGGCGTGATGTGCCTTTGGATGAAATTAAGGCTGACATTGGAGATACTGCACGTGACTCACAACCTGTAATGAAACAGCTTATTATTGCCAACTCTCAAGGACTAGATTCAGACTCCTTTGAGGGTGTTCTTTATATTATTCGAAAACATGTTTCCAAAATCATCCGCTCAGATGATTCACTTTCTCAGGCCTTGTTATTTTATGTTTGTAGTCTTTCTACAAGGGTCATAATCTATAAGGGAATGCTTATGGGGTCACAGTTATTGGACTTCTATACAGACCTTAGCAATAAAAAATTTAGCACATATTTAGCTATGGTACATTCACGTTTTTCAACCAATACTTTTCCATCGTGGGATCGTGCACAACCTTGTCGCTTTATGGCTCACAATGGAGAAATTAACACTCGACAAGGTAACTTCAACTGGATGAGGGCTCGCGAAGGAGTTTTAGAGAGCGCTGTTTTTGGTAATAACTTAAATAAAACTTTGCCAGTTATTGAAACTGAAGTTTCAGATTCTGGTAGCTTTGATAACGTTTTAGAATTTCTTCTAATGAATGGAAGGTCATTACAGGAAGCTGTATTGATGATGATCCCTGAAGCTTGGCAAAATGATAATGAGATGAGTGAAAAGAAAAAAGCTTTTTATGAGTATTTCTCTAATGTTATGGAGCCTTGGGATGGGCCTGCATCAATTGCTTTTACCGATGGAAGATACATTGGTGCAGTTCTTGATAGGAATGGACTTAGACCATCTCGCTACTACTTGACTCATGATGATCGAGTTATTATGGCCTCTGAAGTTGGTGTGGTTGATGTAGAAACCAATAACATTAAAACAAAAGGCAGGCTTAGGCCTGGAAAAATGTTTCTTGTTGACTTTGATAAGGGCAAGCTAGTTGATGATGACGAGATAAAAGATAGCTTTGCTGGAAAAAATCCTTACCATGATTGGCTAAAAGATCAACAAATAAAACTATCAGATATACCAGCTACTGTTGATGCTAAAGGCTTCTACCCCGAGACACTCATAAATCGATTAAAGGCATTTGGTTATAGTACGGAAACATTACAATTTATGTTGTTACCACTTGTCAGTGAGCTAAGGGATCCAGTTGGATCAATGGGGAATGATTCTGCATTAGCATGCCTCTCAGATCAGTCTCGCATAATCTATGATTACTTCAAACAACTTTTTGCTCAAGTCACCAATCCTGCTATCGACTCTATAAGAGAGGAAGTTGTTATGTCATTGAGCTGTTCAATCGGTCCTGAAGGAAACCTACTAAGTAACAAGGCTGAAAATGCCAATCGCCTAGTTATTGAACATCCCATTCTAACAAATGAAGAAATATCAGCTCTACATCAATGCGACTATCGTGGCTGGACAAGCAAGACGATTGACATTACTTACGATGTAAATGAAAAACATGACTTAAGTGAGATGCTTGATTCTATTTGCCAACAAAGCACTCAGGCTATTAATGATGGTCACAGTCTAGTTATATTGTCAGATCGAAATATTAATTCAAGCCGAAATGCTATAAGTTCTCTTCTTGCTTCCTCGGCAGTACATAGATATTTGGTGGCTAATTACAAAAGAACTCAAGTAGGGCTAATCATTGAAACTGGTGAAGCTAGAGAAGTCCATCACTTCTGTCTACTAACAGGTTTTGGTGCTGACGCTATTAATCCATACCTTGCCTTTGAAGCACTATGGCAAGCAAGGCGAGACAATCTAATTCATTTAGATAATGACGAGGCAATTGTTAAAGCATATCGCAAAGCTATCGCTAAAGGGATGCTAAAAGTGATGGCAAAAATGGGAATTTCAACATTAGCGTCCTACAAAGGTGCACAAATTTTCGAGGCGGTTGGACTCTCTCCTGAAGTCATGAATAAGTGTTTCTTTGAAACTGCAAGTAGAATCAGTGGGGTTGGCTTCGATGTCATTCAAACTGAATCTGAATCGCAACATAAAAAAGCATACCTCTCAACCTCACTAGATAATCTTGGACAATACCATTGGAGAAGTGGTGGTGAGAAACATATGTGGGAACCTCAAACTATTACTAGTCTTCAAAAAGCAGCTAGAAGTAATGATCAAAATGCATACTGGGAATTCTCGAAAAAATCTAATGAAGAAGGCACTAGAAATTGCACTCTTCGAGGCTTAATGGAATTTAAAACAGGCAAACCAATCAATATTGATAAAGTTGAACCCGCTCAAGAAATTGTAAAAAGATTTGTAACCGGCGCGATGAGTTTTGGCTCTATATCTGCTGAATCTCATGAATCTCTGGCTATAGCAATGAATCGTATTGGTGGAAAATCAAATACTGGAGAAGGAGGGGAAGACTCTAAACGCTGGACTCCAGATTTAAATGGTGATTCTCGTCGAAGTGCTATTAAGCAAGTTGCATCAGGTCGCTTTGGTGTTACTATCGAATACCTAAATAATGCTGATGAGCTGCAAATCAAAGTTTCACAAGGTGCAAAACCAGGAGAGGGTGGCGAATTACCTGGCGGCAAAGTTGATGAAGGCATTGCAAAGATTCGTTGCTCGACTGCCGGTGTAGGCTTAATTAGTCCACCGCCACATCATGATATTTATTCTATTGAAGACTTAGCTCAACTAATTTTTGACCTTAAGAGGTCTAATCCTGATGCTCGTATTAGTGTGAAATTAGTCTCTGAAGTTGGTGTTGGAACAGTTGCTGCAGGTGTAACTAAAGCTAAATCTGATCATATTGTTATTGCCGGTCATGACGGTGGAACTGGCGCCTCACCTTTAACTTCAATTAAACATGCCGGCCTGCCTTGGGAGCTAGGGGTTGCTGAGACACATCAAACTCTAGTTATGAATGACCTACGTTCACGAGTAGTCATTCAGACTGATGGTCAACTTAAAACAGGAAGAGATGTTGCAATTGCTGCGCTGCTAGGAGCTGAAGAGTTTGGCTTTTCAACAGCTCCACTGATTACACTGGGTTGTATTATGATGCGTAAATGTCACCTCAATACCTGTCCGGTTGGAATAGCAACGCAAGATAAAGTGTTGCGTAAAAAATTTACAGGCAAACCGGAACATGTCGTCAATTACTTATTTATGGTGGCAGAAGAGTTACGTATTATTATGGCAAAACTTGGTTTTGAAAAACTAACTGATATGGTCGGCCGCGTTGATATGCTTGAAATGAATCAAGCAATTAACCACTGGAAACAGGACTCTATAGATCTAAGTGCAGTTTTAACACCTGCCGATAATCAATATAGAGATGCAGGAACCTTTCAAAGTATTAAGCAAGACCATCAGCTTGAGGAACAACTTGACCATCAGTTAATTGAAAAATCAAAAGTTGCAATTGAAGGCAATAAAAAGGTTAAATTTGAATCAAATATCTCTAATATTGACAGAGCTGTTGGGGCGATGCTGTCTTCTCACGTTGTCAAAACAAGAAATGGAAATAACCTAAAAGAAGGTGCAATACATGTTAATTTTAAAGGCTCAGCAGGACAATCGTTTGGTGCATTTCTTGCAAGAGGAATAACTCTGTCAGTTGAGGGTGACGCTAATGACTATGTTGGCAAAGGCCTTTCTGGTGGTCGCATAATTATTTACCCGCCAAAAGATTCTACCTACACACCACAGAATGAAATCATTGCTGGTAATGTTTGCGGTTATGGTGCCACTGGTGGTGAATTATATCTCTCGGGTCAAGTGGCTGAACGATTCTGTGTTCGAAACTCTGGCTTAGTTGCTGTTGTTGAGGGGATTGGTGATCATGGATGTGAATACATGACTGGAGGAAGAGCAGTCATTCTAGGAGAGGTTGGTCGAAACTTTGGAGCAGGCATGAGTGGAGGTATTGCTTATGTTTATAATCCAAATAAAACACTTGAAGGCAGAGCTAATGCCTCAATGATTGATTTTGATCCTATGGATAAAGCATCTGTTTCAGAGCTGTTTGAACTTACAAAGAAGCATTACAGATATACAGGCTCAAAAATCGCTGGCCAAATATTAAATAACTGGGATGAAGAGATACTTTGCTTTGTGAAGGTTATGCCGAAAGCCTTAAAAGAAGTTCTGGCTGCCCAAGACAAACAACACCTAAAGGCAATTTAAATAGGTATTGCGTCGATTACATCGGCGCTAGTCCCTAAAATACTATCAACTCCATCACCCACAACTGGAATGACTGAAATAACAGCGCCTGTAACTCTCATAGGCACAGTGACTACTTTGGTAAAAACGCAGCCCGATAAAAAAAGAATGGCTAAACTTAGAATAATTAGCTTGTTCAAGAATTTCTCTCTAATACAATAAAATGATAGGAGTAGTTATTTGCAATATCCTTTGGGTGAGACTCAGCGCTAACTTGGTGCCAACTTGAAGCGTCATAAGTTGGGAAATAGATATCGCCCTCAAACTCAGAGTCAATCCTAGTGATGTAAAGACGGTTAACCTTGGGCAGTAATTGCTCGCATAAACTTGCTCCTCCAATCACCATAACTTCCTTTTCATTCTCAGTTAATAAAAGTGCCTCGTCAATTGAAGAGACAACTTCACATTCAGGAATTATTATTTTTGTATTGCGAGTAATGACTATATTTCGTCGATTGGGTAATGGCCGTCCAATTGAATCGTAGGTCTTCCTTCCCATCAATATAGATTTACCCGTTGTGATTTTTTTGAAATAGGCTAAGTCGGCAGGCAAGTGCCATGGTAGTTGATTATCTTTACCAATCAGCCCATTGTTATCCATTGCAACTACTATTGATAAGCCCATTAATTCAGCCCGATTGAAGTAAAATATTAGATTATTTTACAATTTTTAAACGCGCAGTGTCACTCATTCTAGCCTCATCATCTCCATTCAGAAGAGCTATTCTAGATAAACTAGGTTTGCCTTTCGATGTCATTGCTCCAGAGATTGATGAAATGAGAAAAGACAACGAGTCTCCATTTGATTTAGTTGTTCGCCTTTCTAAAGAAAAAGCTCTAGAAGTAGCTAAAACTCATTCAGGTCTAATTATTGCCTCAGATCAAGTCGCCACTTTTGATTCTGGCGAAAATGGAGCAGATGAAATTTTAACGAAGCCTGGCACTCATGAAAATGCTTTCTTACAATTAAAAAAAAGCTCTGGAAGGAACGTAAACTTTCTCACAGGATTAGCGCTCCTGAATACAGACACCTCAGAAATGCAGCTTCATGTTGAATATTACAAAGTAAATTTTAAGATACTTTCAGATAGTCAAATCTTAAATTATTTATCTAAAGAGGATACTCTCAATTGTGCTGGCAGCTTTAAGTCCGAAGGTCTTGGTATAGCATTATTTAACAGTATGGCGGGTGATGACCCTAACAGTCTTATTGGTTTGCCAACAATTCAATTAATAAATATGCTCGCAAAGGAAAATGTTCACGTCTTATGAGTATTGTCTATCCGCAAGAATCTGGGTCATTTTCCTCTGACTTAAAAAAAAATTATTGGGGATCATTATTCGGGTCCTCAGAAGCTCTTGCACTTATAGAGCTTGCAGAATCAAATCATTGTGTTGTTCTCTATATTGCGAGAGACATTGCACATCATGATGAAATTAAAAAAGCGCTTTTATTTTTTAGAACATCTGTAGAAATATTAGATTTTGATAGCTGGGAAGTGTTAGCTTTTGATCACTTCTCTCCTCATCCTGACATTATTTCATCAAGGGTTCATACCTTATCCAAGTTATTATCTATCGAGAGTGCAATTGTTGTTACAACAGTTGAAACGCTCTCCCAAAGATTGTGCCCAAAGGAATACATTAATCAGTACAGCCTAAATTTAAAGACTCGACAGAGCCTTGAGATTGATTCATTTGTTGAAAGCTTAATTAAAATTGGATATAGAAGAGTAACAACTGTAATGGAGCCAGGAGAGTTTTCCATAAAAGGCGCACTGATAGATCTGTACCCTATGGGCGCAGCAAATCCATTCAGAATTGACCTTTTTGATAATGAGATTGATTCTATAAGGTCCTTCGATCCATCCACCCAAAGATCCATAGAGGTGATTGAGGAAATTCACCTTTTGCCAGCTAGAGAATTTGCTTCCGATAGTGCCAGCATTAATATATTCAAGGAAAACTATCTGTCTGAGTTTGGAAATACTGATGGCTTTATATATACAGAAGTCAGTGAAGGAAGATACCCTGGAGGAATTGAGTTCTATTTGCCATTATTCTTTGATAGAACAAATACTTTGTTTGATTACATTCCTAATAACTCAATGATTGTTTATCAAAAAGGGCTTGATGAGTTACTAGAAAATCAGAGTATTGAATTATTATCAAGGTTTAATTATTGTCAAAGTTCACTGGAAAGACTTCCCCTTCCAATCAATAAAGTTTTCGTGGATAGTAATGATTTTTTTAGTTCACTCAATGAAAAAAAACTAATACAAATACAGACTTCAAAAATACAGCAGAAGACAGGCCTTAATTTTACATCCTCAATACTCCCACCCCTCAAAATTGAAGCTCAAGCAAAAAACCCACTTAACAAATTAATCAAATTTATTGAGGGTTTTGAGGGAAGGGTCTTAATTGTATGCGAATCGGATGGAAGACAGAGCGTTTTAGTAGATTTGTTATCGTCCTATAAACTGAATCCCACTCAATGCTCTGATTGGATTGATTTTATTAATCACAGCTCAAAACTCTGTATTACAAGTGCCAGTCTCAACGAAGGTGTTGTATTTAAAAAAATAGCAATCATTTCTGAGAATAATTTATTCGGCAAGGATGCCATTAAGCAAAGGCGAAGACGGCGAGCAAAACATAAAGATTTTGATGAAGCAATAAAAAGTTTAGTTGAAATTAAACTTGGAGATCCGGTTGTACATGAACACTATGGAGTGGGGCGATACCTAGGACTTGAAAGCAGAAGTTTTGATGAAAATCAACAAGACTTTCTCTCTCTAGAGTATGCAAATGGATCAAAATTAATGGTTCCAATAACCAGCCTTAATTTGATCTCAAGATATTCTGGTGTGAGCTCTGATCACGCACCTCTTCACAAACTTGGAAGCCAGCAATGGATAAAAGCAAAAAGAAAAGCAGCTGAAGCACTCTATGATGTGGCAGCCGAGCTACTAGAAATCTATGCTAAGAGACAATCTCAAAAAGGATTTTCTTATCCAGCTCCCAATGACTCCTATAGTTCTTTTGTCTCAAGTTTTAAATTTGAAGAAACACCTGATCAGCTTAAAACAATGGATGATGTTCTATTAGATATGCAGTCTGATAGGCCAATGGATCGATTAGTTTGTGGTGATGTCGGTTTTGGGAAAACTGAAATTGCAATGAGGGCAGCTTTTCTAGCAGTTGAGTCTGGAAAGCAAGTAGCCATTCTAGTACCCACAACCCTATTAGCTAATCAGCATTTCCAAACTTTTAATGATCGTTT